>Ga0213826_1000123_pt1 | contig 93610 bp, 95 predicted proteins | sample MC6MC0899MG_FD_180668 | JGI IMG/M metagenome (GOLD analysis project Ga0213826, IMG submission 180668) | Enriched soil aggregate microbial communities from Iowa State University, Ames, United States - MC6-MC0899-MG | ecosystem: Environmental > Terrestrial > Soil > Unclassified | place: USA: Iowa... | reverse complement strand
ATACATTTACTATTACAATAACGTAAGAATAAAATCGAACTTAAATAAACTGAGTCCGATACAATATCGAACTCATTTTTATAATAATTAATTTTTAATCTGTCCAAACTTTTGGGTGCAGTCCAAATGATTTCACTTTTTATTATAACGTGTTATTATTTTTACTTTTTGTATGTTTCAGCAACCAATCGTACAATTCCATGTGGCGGTATAAATCTTCCACACTTCCATGATTCCCACCTTTTACAACCTGTAATTCAATTGGTGCTTGTTTATTGCATTTTTTTACAGCATTTACAATTTTCTGCGATTCAGACAACGGTACAATAAAATCTTTATCGCCATGAATTACTTTGATTGGAACTTGAGCCAGATTACAGGCATCACCAACATCACCCCCACCACAAATTGAAATTGCTGCCGCTACCCTATTCGGATATTCGCCTACATATTTCATTGTTCCGTACGATCCCAAACTCATTCCCGTTACGTAAATTCGATCTTCATCAATACCGTAGGTTTTAATCATGTAGCTTACAATTTCATCAACTTTATCGGCATTCCAAGGTCCCGATGGTAATTGTGGCGCAACCAGATAAGCAGGAATATCCAACCCTTTTTCAACTCCTTTTAAAGCACCGTACCGTTTAACACGGTCTATATTTGTGCCCGACAAACTTTTACCATGTAAAAATACAATTAATGGCATTTTATCGGTAGGTTGGTTTGGTTCGTTCAACCAGAAATTATACGTTGTTTTGTTTAAAACAGCCTTTGGCTGGGCAAATATATTGATGCTTAAAAATAAAAATACGACTTTAAAAATGGTTTTCATTGACAATTTTTAAAGCAAATATAACATTATTTATCCTAAACGGAATGATGTCATTGACAACGATCTACCAACATATTCATCGTTAAAAATAGAAACTTCGTCTTTATTGTTCATTAAAGCCAACGCGTACAGCATAGGATAATAATGATCCGGCGTAGGAATTGCAAGCCTTGCAGCTTCACCCAATCGATCGTATTCAATTAAATCTTTATGATCTTTTGAAAGGATTTTCTTTTTAAAAGTTTCATTCAAACTTTTTGCCCAATCAAAACCAAAACCGGGTTCTGCCATATTATTCCAATCGATCATTCGCAAATTGTGAATCATATTTCCACTACCAATTACCAACACACCTCGTTTGCGAAGATTATACAACTCTTTTGCCAAATTGTAATGATAAGCTGCCGGTTTGTTATAATCCATACTCAATTGTAAAACGGGTACATTCGCATCAGGAAACATGTGTCTAACTACAGTCCAAGTTCCATGATCCAAGCCCCAATCGTGATCTAAACCAACATTGGTTGATGTGATCAATTTCGCAGTTTCTTCTGCCAAAAACGGACTTCCGGGTGCGGGATATTGCACATCGAACAATTCTTTTGGAAATCCTCCAAAATCGTGAATCGTTTTCGGTTCGCTCATTGCTGTAACAAGCGTTCCTGTGGTTAGCCAATGTGGCGAAACCACCAAAACTGCACAAGGTAAATCGATTGTTTTACCAATTTCCTGCCATTTTTTAGAGAAGATATTTTGTTCAATTCCGTTCATTGGCGATCCGTGACCTATAAAAAAAACAGGCTGTAATTTTTCGCGCACTTTGAACTGATCTGTATAATTTTTAAAATTGTTCATAAATAACATTTATCTTATACAAATTTCGACACTTCTTTCAATTATATTCTTAATTTAGATTAATATGTTACCAATAAAAAAATCAGATTTAATTTAAATGAGGAATTTTTACATTATCATCATACTTTTTGTTTCGAATTTAATGACTGCACAGAATTTTGCAAACGAAATTACCATTATACAAAATGAAATAAGCAAAACCATAACGAAGGAAAATGATCACATTAATTTAAAAAAACAACCGTTTACAATACAGTTTCACAGTAAGTTTCACAATTCTAAAAAAGAAAATTTTAATGGATTAAAGGTAACTATTGTAAAAAGCGAAGCTGATTTACAAGTTATTGAAGAAGGAAACCCAATAAATCTGATTCCATTTTTTGAAGAAGTTTCTGCGGTACTTCCAGATAGCGATGGTTTTTATTCAGCGACAGTTATTAGCGATTATGTGCATCACTATTTATTTTATGAAAACGATACCAACAAAAATATTAAACTGATTTCGAAGAAGAACGAAATTGGTTTGTTTGAATGGACTATTGATCGATTTTATTTTGAAGGAAAAGAGTTTCCTAATGAAAGCTTGAAAGAAAACAATCTGACTTTTATTCTTTTGAACGATTTCAATTCAAACAAAATAATTGATGCTGACGAATTACGAATTTTAACAATTCAATTTGACTAATTTTATAATTTACGGAGCCAAACGTTCTATTTTCCAATCGCCCGATTCTAATAAAGTGTAACGGATACGGTCGTGTAATCGGTTTGCGCGCCCTTGCCAAAATTCAATTGATATTGGTTTTACCAAAATGCCACCCCAATTTTCAGGTTTAGGCACTTCAGAATTTTGATATTCAGATTCTAAACTCTTTAATTTTTCGTCAAGAAATTCTCTGTTCGGAATAACCGTGCTTTGTGGAGAAACAACTGTTCCAATCTGACTTCCTTTAGGTCGAGAATGAAAATACCCTTCAGAATATGCTTCGGTTTGTTTTTCTGCAATTCCCTTTATAATAACCTGACGTTCTACGGATGGCCAAAAAAAAGACAAACAAACCTGTGGGTTTTGTAACAATGCTTTCCCTTTTTCAGAATCATAATTGGTAACAAAAGTAAATCCGTATTCATCATACTTTTTAAGTAATACAATACGCGATTTTGGAAATCCGTCCAAACCAATCGTTGAAACAGTCATGGCATTTACCTCTTCTACTCCACCAAATTCTTCGGTTTCATAAAACCATTTCTGAAACTGCATCATTGGGTTTTCATCAATCATTGATTCCAACAACTCGCTCTTTTCGTACGATTTTCTATAATTACTTAAATCACTCATCATTTCTAAAATTTAAAAACCAAACCATCGTCTGCTAAAAACGTAGGTTCAAATACCATATCGGCTTCTTTTTTAAACAAATTAATATCGGAATATCTTGTGGAATAATGTCCTAAAATTAAATTTTTCACATTGGCTTTTTTTGCGATAGTTGCTGCCTGAATGGCAGTTGAATGCCCGGTTGGAATACACTTTTCAATATCTTGCTCCAAAAATGTACTTTCGTGATACAGAACATCTACATTTTCAATCAGCGGAATAATTTCTTCATTGTAAACCGTATCCGAACAAAAAGCATAAGATTGTGTTGGTAATGGATCAAAAGTTACAGTTCCGTTTTTAATAAAAGTTCCGTCTTCCTGCTTTAAATCGCTGCCTTGTTTCAACTTATTAAAATAACAAACATCGATGTTTTGTTCAGTAGCAGCTTCTATATTTATACGACGCAAACCAGGTTTTTCTTTAAACAAAAAACCATTTGTGTACACGCGATGCTTTAACGGAATTGTGTAAACAGCAATTTTATCATCTTCAAAAATCAGTTCCGATTGATTGGATTCCAATTCATGAAAAAACAGATTGTATTTTGTGTACGATTTACTTAATTTTATCTGTAGCAGAATGATCTCTTTAATACCTTTTGGTCCGTAAATATGCAGATCATTCGGGCGGTTTAAAAGAGAAAATGTTGATATTAAACCAATCAATCCAAAGAAATGATCGCCGTGCAAATGGGAAATAAATATCTGATTAATGCGTGAAAATTTAATTTTATGCTTTCGCAACTGCACTTGCGTTCCTTCTCCACAATCGATCAAATACATTTGATTGTTGATTTCCAATACCTGCGATGTTGGATTGGTTATGGTGCGCGGAGTTGCCGAATAGCAGCCTAAAATACTTACTTTCATTTACTTTTAATGCTAAAAAAAGATTTAGTTAAAATCCTAAATCTCTTTCAATTTCTTCCATTTCGATGATATCGAAACCTTCTTGAAGTGTTGGTACAACGATTATTTCTTCTGAAACTTCGTCAAAATCAATATCTGCAACAATTACAAACGATTTTTTTTGTTTTTTTTGAAGAACCGCTAATGATTCAAAAGGAATGATTTCAGACGGACGCAATTCCGTTTCTTCTAAATCAATAATGATATTTTTATCTTTATATACGTTTGGCTGATCGATTATTTTTTCGGCGAAATCAGTAATATCTTCGCTACTTTTTTTAAATACAACAACGTTATTTTTCTCTTTCACTTTCATATGTAGATATATATATTTTTATTGGTCATATGGAATCGCTTTGTTATTATTTGTGTTTGTTTGCAACAAACAATTTAGCAATGGCGATTTCATATTTTCTTTTAAAAATACAATTATTTTATTTTAGATGCAAGCAAATAAATAACTGCCATACGTATTGCTACGCCGTTTTCTACCTGATCTAAAATTACAGACTGTTGCGAATCGGCAACATCAGAAGTAATTTCAACGCCACGATTAATTGGTCCAGGGTGCATAATGATTATTTCTTTGTTTAAAGAATCTAACAACGCTTTATCTACACCGTATTGTTGAGCATATTCGCGAGTTGACGGGAAATAATTCACATCCAACCTTTCGTTTTGTACACGCAGCATATTTGCAACATCGCACCATTCTAAAGCTTTACGCAAATTTGGTTCGTGTTTTACACCCAAATCGGTAATATAACGCGGAATCAAGGTTTTTGGTCCGCAAACCATTACTTCGGCTCCCTGCATCTGCAACGCAAAAATATTTGATAATGCTACACGCGAATGCAAAACATCGCCCACAATAACAACTTTTTTACCAGCTACTTGACCCAAACGTTCGCGAATTGAAAAACTATCCAATAAAGCCTGTGTTGGATGTTCGTGTGCGCCATCACCAGCATTTACAATACTTGCCTTTACATTACGCGATAAAAAATGAGCCGCACCCGGATTGCTGTGACGCATTACCACCATATCAACCTTCATTGAAAGGATGTTGTTAACGGTATCAATCAGCGTTTCACCTTTTTTAACAGACGATTGTGCTGCCGAAAAACTGATAACATCTGCAGACAAACGTTTCTGTGCCAGTTCAAAAGACAATTTAGTTCGGGTACTGTTTTCGAAAAAAATGTTGGCAATTGTTATATCTCTTAACGACGGAACCTTTTTTATAGGGCGATTAATTACTTCTTTGAAATGATCTGCTGTTTCAAAAATTAAATCAATATCATTTTTGTTGATGTATTTAATACCTAATAAATGGTTAACGCTTAATTCTTTCATTTTGAATTTGCTGTTGTGTTGTTTTAAATTATGAAGGATTAGATATCAGATAAACTTCGTCTGCCGGTGCATCTTCGTTTTTCCACTGAACTTTTACTTTTTCGTTGTTGAAGGCATCAACCTGACGACCACGATAATCGGGCTGAATTGGTAAATGTCTGCTGAAACGTCGATCAATCAATACCAATAATTCGATCTCATTTGGTCTGCCAAACGATTGAATTGCTGTTAAAGCGGCACGAATACTTCTGCCTGTATGCAGTACATCATCTACAAAAACCACGTTTTTGTCTTCAACCAAAAAATCTATTTGTGTTTTGTTTGCTTCTAAAGGTTTATCGTTTCTACGGAAATCGTCTCTGAAAAAAGTGATATCTAAAAAGCCTAAATCAACTTTGGAAATTCCGTATTCGTTTTTCAGAATTGTTGAAATACGCTCTGCCAAAAATTTGCCGCGCGGCTGAATACCTATTAATACCGTGTTAGAAAAATCGTTATGTTTTTCTATTAACTGGCACGCTAAACGATGTAAGATGATATCAACTTCTTTGGAAGTTAATAGTATTTTTGAACTCATAGCGAAGTGTTGTTTGGCTGTAAAATTACTATTTTATAATTATTTTAGCTATTATTTGATTGGATTTTTCAGGATTGATTCCATAAAAAAATCTAACTTTTAAAAAAGTTAGATTTTTAAATTATTATTTGTCGTCATCGTCATCTTCCTCGTCGTCGTCAAAATCTTCATCATCCTCATCGTCGAAGTCTTCATCATCAAAATCATCGTCGTCGTCGCTGTCATCATCAGAATCATCCTCGTCTTCGTCATCTTTGTTTTTCTTTTCAGACTTCTTTTTTGATGCTTTTTTAGACTTTTGATCGTCTTCGTCTTCATCAATATCCAAATCTTTTACATTGATCGAATCAACCGAAGAAATATCCTCTTCCTCAAAATTTTCAATTCTGTCCTGTAACTTGGTACTTACTTTTACTAAATAAATAGTATCGTTGGTTTTTACTTCAACAGCTTCAATAAGTTCACCTTTAGCATTGGTAAATTGGATGACATCGGCATCATCATATCCGTCGGGAAATCTTTCGACTAACAAGCTTAAAATTTCGTTTGTTAATTTTGCGTAATCAACAATTATTCTCTTCATTATTGTGGTAGTTATTGTGTTTCAAAAATACAATAGCTGTGCTGTATTATGCAAATTATTTGAAACTTTTTTTCTGTTTTTTTTATTGTCCTAGGATATAGGCGAATACCAATGGCGCAACAATAGTAGCATCAGATTCGATCATAAATTTAGGTGTATCAATGTCTAATTTACCCCAAGTAATTTTCTCGTTTGGAACTGCACCAGAGTAAGATCCGTAAGATGTTGTTGAATCAGAAATCTGACAGAAATAAGACCAGAAAGGTACATCTTCCCACTCTAAATCCTGATACATCATTGGAACCACGCAAATTGGGAAATCGCCCGAAATACCACCTGCAACCTGGAAGAAACCGACACCTTTACCACCAGAATTAGCACGATACCATTCTGTTAGGTAAATCATGTATTCGATACCTGATTTTACTGTCGATGCCTGTAAATTTCCTTTAATTACGTTTGATGCAAAGATGTTTCCTGTTGTAGAATCTTCCCAACCCGGACAAACAATTGGCAGATTTTTCTTAGCTGCTTCAACAATCCATGAATCTTTTGGATCGATCTCATAATACTGCTCTAAAACGCCAGAATTTACTACCTGATATAAAAATTCGTGCGGTAAATAACGTTCTCCTTTTGCTTCTGCTGCATACCAAACATCTTCTAAATGCTGTTGTAAACGGCGGAATGCTTCTTCTTCTGGAATACACGTATCTGTTACACGGTTAAAGTGCGTATCTAATAATTCGCGTTCTTGTTCTGGAGTTAAATCTCTCCAGTTTGGAATTCTTTTGTAGTGCGAATGTGCCACCAAGTTCATTACATCTTCTTCTAAATTGGCACCTGTACAAGAAATAATATGTACTTTATCCTGACGGATCATTTCTGCCAACGAAACTCCTAATTCTGCTGTTGACATTGCGCCACCTAACGAAATAAGCATTTTACCGCCTTCTAATAAATGTTGTTCGTAACCTTTTGCTGCATCAACCAAAGCTGCTGCGTTGAAATGACGGTAATTATGTTCGATAAATTGCGAAATTGGTCCTTTCATAATTCTATTATTTTTCTTTATTATTTTGTTTGTTTATTATTTGAATATCCTAATATTTTTAAAACATCGTCTGCGGTTTGCTGTTCCGAGAAAATTTCGGTTGCCAGAATTCCGTTTTCATCACGATCTATTAAAATATGTTTTGGTTGCGGAATTAAACAGTGATGAATACCACCTTGTCCGCCAATTGTTTCCTGATATGCACCCGTGTTGAAGAAACCTATATACAGCGGTTTTTCTTTGTTGAATTTAGGCAGATAAATAGCATTCCAGTTTTGTTCTGAATTGTAATAATCATCAGAATCACAAGTCATTCCACCTAAAAGAACGCGCTCATAAGATTCGTTCCAACGGTTTACCGCCAACATAATGAATCGCTTGTTAATTGCCCAAGTATCAGGCAATGTTGTGATGAAAGACGAATCAATCATATTCCATTTTTCACGATCGTTCTGTTGTTTTTGATACAATACTTTATAGATCGCTCCACCAGATTCACCTACTGTAAAAGATCCGAATTCCGTAAAAATATTCGGCATATCTACATCAGCTTCCTCACATGCCATTTTGATCTGATTGACAATTTCATCAACCATATACGCGTAATCGTAATCAAAATTCAACGAGTTTTTAATAGGGAAACCACCACCTATATTTAAACCGGTTAATGTTGGGCATTCTTTTTTAAGACTTGTGTAAACTTTTAAACATTTACCCAATTCGTTCCAATAATACGCCGTATCGCGAATACCGGTATTAATAAAGAAATGCAGCATTTTTAGCTCAACATTCGTATTTTCGGCAACTGTTTTTCTGTAAAAAGGCAGAATATTTTTGTAACCGATACCCAAACGCGACGTATAAAATTCGAATTTTGGTTCTTCTTCTGATGCAATACGGATTCCGATTTGGAATTTTCCTTTAATGCGTTCTTGCAACAAATCCAATTCTTCGTAATTATCAATAATCGGAATGGTATTTTTATGTCCGCCGTTAATTAAACGTGCAATATTTTCAACATACTGATCGCGTTTAAAACCATTGCAGATTACAATTGTCTTCTTATTTATTTTACCGTTCGCCAGTAAATTCTCTACAATATTAATATCAAAAGCCGACGACGTTTCCACATGGATATCGTTCTTGAAAGCTTCGTTCATAACATATTCAAAATGAGAACTTTTAGTACAGTAGCAATAGTAATAATTACCTTCGTACTTATGCTTTTCCATTGCTTTTCTAAACCAGCCTTTTGCCTTGTTTATATTGTTTGAAATTTGTGGAAGATAAGTAAATTTCAATGGTGTTCCGTATTGTTCTACCAATTTCATTAAATCGATATTATGGAACATTAAATTGTCTTTATTTAATGAAAACTCTTCTTGTGGAAAATAAAATGTTTGGTTTATTAAGTCGAAATATTTTGTATTCATAAAAAATCTGCTTTAAAAAATTATTAATTAGTTAAGTGTATTTGATATAAATACGATTTTCAAACCCTGAGATTGGCAAAAGCAATCGATAATTTTTGATTGTAGATTTTACTTACAATTACAGCCTTTAAAGGTTTATTTAAAGTAACAGATAAACCCAACTGTTTTATAACCCGACTGATTTTTTTAACCAACGGATTTAAAACATTTATTATTGGAAGGTTATAATTTTTGTTCACTTACAAAATTTAGTAACGTTAATAGTAAATTAATTGTACAAATAATCGTTAAAAGCTTCGGTAATCAACTCACTTTCAACAACTTCATTAAAAACACCTTTACCAATACCGTTTAACAACGTAAACTGCACAATACCGTTTACATTCTTTTTATCGTGTATTAGTAAATGGGTACAAATTTCAATATCATTTTCGGTAAAAACAATATTTTCAAACATCAAATTTAAAGTTTCTTTTATTTCTAAATATGAATTTTTTGTTAACAAGTCTTTTTTATACGAAATAAATGCTTCTAAAATCATGCCTATTGCAATAGCTTCACCATGTAACAAAGGCTGAATACCTTTTCCGGAATGACTGTATGTTTCGATTACGTGACCTAATGTATGACCGAAATTTAATAATTTGCGAACATTTTCTTCGAATGGATCCTGCAAAACAATTTCATTTTTAATAGAAACCGAATGATAAATCAGTAACAACAAATCTTCGGTTGTTAATTCGCCTAAATTTTTAAGCTGGTTCCAATACGATGCATCGGCAATTAAACCGTGTTTAAACATTTCTGCCAAACCAGAACGCATTTGATTTCCGGGCAATGTTTCCAAAAAAGCAGTATCGATCAAAACCATTTTAGGTTGCGAAAAACTGCCAACCATATTTTTTAATCCGCCTAAATTAACACCGGTTTTTGTTCCAACCGAAGCATCAACCATTGCCAATAAACTTGTTGGTATGTTCACAAAATCGATTCCTCTTTTATAGGTTGCTGCAACAAATCCGCCTAAATCGCAAACCATTCCGCCACCTACATTAATAAGGAGTGCTTTTCTGTCTATATTCAACTCAACCAAACTTTCCCAAACAGCAGTACAAGTTTCTACGGTTTTGTTTTCTTCGCCTTGTTCAATTTCAATAATTTCAAAAGTAACATCAACAGCCAGCCATTGCAACACATAATTTAAACAATGTTGTGCGGTGTTTTCATCGACCAACAATACAATTTTGCTGTATTTTTTATAGTTAATCAACTGTGAAAGAGCCGAATAATAATCAACTCCAAAACCAATAATGTAATCTGCTGCCTGTATTTGCATGCTTAAAAAAAATTTGATGTAAAAATAAAGCAATTTTTATAACTATTGTATCTTTGCAGCACAACTTTAAACCTAATGGAGAAGATATTTGATAATACCGAGGTTGCTTTTGCATTAAAAAACAACACCGAACTAAATAAAGCATACTACTTGTTTAAGTTAATAAGCAGTAATGCATTAGTTAAAATAGGTACCTCTTTAACAAGTTTTGCCATATCAACAAACCTGCCTGTAAAAGGACTGATAAAATCGACCGTATTTGATCATTTTTGCGGTGGTGTTACCGAACAAGACTGCTTAAAAGTGGTTGATAAAATGTACACAAAAGGTGTTTCGTCGGTTTTAGATTATTCTGTTGAAGGAAAAGAAACCCAGGAACAGTTTGATCATGCTTTGCAAATGACCTTAAAAACCATTGAATTTGCTAAAGAACGTACGGCAATTCCGTTTGCTGTTTTTAAACCTACAGGTGTTGGCAGATTTTTCTTATTTGAAAAAAAGGGAGAAAATTTACCTTTTACCGATGCCGAACAACAGGAGTGGAACAGAATTGTAGAGCGTTTTGATATTATTTGCAGAACAGCTTACGAAAAAGACGTTTTATTGCTGATTGATGCCGAAGAAAGTTGGATGCAGGATGCTGCCGATGATTTGGTTTTGGATATGATGCGTAAGTACAACAAAGAAAAATGCATTGTTTTTAACACGGCACAAACGTACCGTTGGGATCGATTCGATTTTGTTAAAAATACGCATGCTATTGGTTTACGCGAAAGTTTTCACGTTGGATTTAAAGTGGTTCGTGGTGCTTATATGGAAAAAGAGCGTGCACGTGCCGAAGAAAAAGGTTACCCCTCGCCCATTTGCGCTACAAAGGCTCAAACCGATGCTACTTTTAACAAAACGGTTACCTACATGGTAGAAAATTTGGATAATAAAATTGCTTTGTTTGCCGGTACACATAACGAAGACAGCAGTTATATGTTAATGGAATTAATGACCAAAAATAATATTCCGCACACAGACAAACGCATTTGGTTCGGGCAATTGTACGGAATGAGCGATAACATTAGCTATAATCTATCAAACCACAATTATAACGTTGCGAAATATTTACCATTCGGGCCTGTTTATGATGTTGTTCCTTATTTAATACGTCGTGCAAATGAAAATACATCGGTAGCCGGACAAACAAACCGCGAATTAGATTTGTTGGATAAAGAATTAAAACGTAGAAGATCGAAATAGATCTGTTTATCAAAATCATATTAAAAAAATAAAGCACTCAATTTAGAGTGCTTTATTTTTTTATATACTTAAAGATTCCTACGAAATGACAAAATAAGTTTCTTTTATTATTTTGCATTTAACTTACTATGAAAACGCGAATACTTTATAATCTTTGCCAAAGTTTAGAACTTTGGCAAAGTTTTTTAATTCTATAACAATACAATTTACAAAAACTATTTCTTCACCAGTTTTTTAACCGCTGTACCTTCATTGGTTTGCAAATGCAATAGATACGTACCGCTTGCCAAGTTTTCTACGTTTAATTGTATTTCGGTTTTGTTGTTGTAAGTTTGGGTGCTTAACTGTTTGCCTGCAACATCATAAACCGTAACTTGGCTAACCAACATATTTTCGGCGTTGGTAATATTAACCACATTTGTTGCAGGGTTTGGAAAAACAGTAAATTTAGATGATACCCATTCGTTTACACCTACATGAAGCGGACGCGATGGTATTGCCGACAATTTAAAATTATCGTATTTCATTAATGCTCCACCAAATGCTTGGTTGGGTTGTATTACTGAATAAACTATATGTAGTTCATCTTGCCCTAACATATTATTTCCGCTTTGTTCATATACAGTTAAATAGTTAAGCAAAGGTATATAGGTATATTGATATGATGTGTTGTTGTTGGCATTATATTCTATGTATACTTCTGCCTTTATCCAGGTATTGTTATATGGTGTTCTGTGATTGAATGTTGGATACGTGCTTGCGGCATCAATATACATATCATTAAGATTTACAGCACATCTAAAAAAAGCTGGATTACTATAAAATGTCATACCCGTTTGAAATCTTTCTCCTGGTGAATTGGTAAAATCTTTTGAGTAAAAATCAAACTCTAATTTTAATACATTGTTGCCAGTGGTACGGCTGTTCCATAAAGCGGTTAATCCATCTTTACCGCTATAACCTGAACTACCATTTCCTGGTGTTAAATAATTCCATCCCCATGCCAACACATTGCCTTTACTGGGTTCGGCAATTATTCGTATTTCGCTACCGTAATTACCTGTTTGCCATCCGCCTTGTCCGGTGGTAAAGATACCTGTATTGTAATTATCAAAATTATCGCTCCACAGCACTTCGGCATTTAAAGGTACTGCTGCCATAAGCAGCAGTACCGTAACTATTTTTTGTATTTTATTTGTTATTGACATGTTCTAATGCTTTTTTACAGATTATCCATTTTAAGGTACATACCACCTAAATCAGTTGTAGCTTCAATAAAAATGGTATAACCATTAAAAATAAAGGTTATACGGTTTGTATAAAGTCCTCCACTTAGAACAGACGGATCTATAATAACTTCTTCTGAAGCTGATCCCGTATGTAAAGATCTAACATTATACCATAACGGAATTACGGGTCCGCCGGTTAAAGGAGCATTAACACCTGTTGGATCCCAAAAACCTGTATCAGCAGTAGCTTGGTAATTTTCGGGCATTATAAATCCGCTCCATACTACTACATTGGTTGCAGGGTTTATGGCTTCTACAAAATAATAAAATACTTTACCGAAATCTTTTAGCAGTTTTTCTTCGGCAGATCCGCCACCAACAATCGGGCTAACATCGAAGTACACGTTACCTCCAGGATTGTTTGTTGTAAGAACGTTTGTAAGAACCGGGCAGTGATCTGCGCTTGACTTAACATCAAGCTGTACGGTGCCGGCAGCAACAGGTAAACCGGTACCGTTTATATTAAAAGAAGCAGCAGGTATAAAATTGCCTATTTCGTTATTTCCTAAATATAAATTGGGAAAATTCATAAGGTCTATAGGGTTGCCAAAATATTGACCATCTGTATTATCGCCATCATAGTACGCTAAACCTACATAAGGCGTTACCCGCAAGGTAAGTAAATGGGGGCTTCCCCAGTCGCCCGTATGATTGGTAAAATTGTAGAGTATTTGTTTAGGATCAGTACCACCACCACTTGTATTAAACTCACTAGACCATGGTGATAAATAATCTGTTACACCAGGCACGTGTGAAAAAGGATTTTTGCCGCCCCCATCATTGGTGTTGCTTGTTAGTGTAGTGTTCTCTTGCTGATTCACGTCGTCATAAACACTGTCGGTTGTACAAGCTGTAAGGTTTAAGGCAATTACCCCCCCCCTACAAAATTTTGGTAAATTTTTTCATTTTAATATTTTTTTAGATTAGTATAATTGTAAATATACTAAATTTTTAACACATTGTTAATTAAAATAAAAATTATTTATTCAACTTACTATGAAAACGCGAGTAGCTAAAGTAAATCAATAAACCTATAATTAACCAAACGCTAAAATAAAGCCAGTTCCAAATGGTTAATTCTGCCATCATGTAAATACAGCAAATTAATCCTAACATTGGTATTAAAGATAGGTTCTTTTTAAAACTCCAGACACATAAAAATACCATTGCTATTAAAAACAACCACATTGGTATTTTATGTTTGAACAAATGAAAACCTGTTTCGAATTTTAATTGTTGATCTACAGGAGCTTTTTCGATTAAAACCACATATTGATCTTCTGATTTTTCTTTTACAGATGAAAGCATCGCTTCTAAATCATTATTAAAATCAATTGGTTTTAATTGATAGTCAGTTTCGACATAAGAAGACATTTTTACAGCATCGTCTTTAGAAAGCTGTGTAACAAAATCGGTAGGTTCGTAAACTTGAGGTGTATTATAAACAAATGCTTCTGCTCCGTTCTTATTCCAGATAAAAATCGAAATCAATCCTAAAATAAACCCGACAGGTAAAATATACTTTCCGTTTAAATAAGGAATACGGAATTTTCCGCGAGGAATATCCTTATCGTGCAAAACCAAAACACCGGCGCAAACCAACGAAAAGGCAAACAAAGTTCCTATACTGCACAGATCGGTTACCATGGTTAAATTCATAAACAAAGCAGGAATTGCCACGACAAAACCGGTAACAATAGTAGCAAAAGATGGTGTTTTATATTTTGGATGGATTTTAGAAAACTTCGGTGGCAATAATCCGTCACGGCTCATACTCATCCAGATTCTCGGTTGACCCATCTGAAAAACCAAAAGTACACTCGCCATAGCAACTACGGCACTTACAGCTACGATTCCGGCAAACCATTTTAAATTAACCTGATCAAAAACATACGCCAACGGATCGCCCACATTCAGCTGTTTGTAATTAACCATACCCGTTAAAACCAATGCAATGGCAATGTATAAAATGGTACAGATAACGATAGACCAAATCATGCTTCGAGGCAAATCGCGCTGCGGATTTTTACATTCTTCAGCTGTTGTAGAAATCGCATCAAAACCAATATAGGCAAAGAAAACTGCCGACACTCCTTTTAAAACGCCCGACAAACCGTTTGGTGCAAAAGGATCAAAATTATCGGTATCAACATAAAAAATTCCGACAATTAAAACCAACGCAATAACCGCTAACTTCACATAAACCATGATGTTACTTGCGTTACGCGATTCTTTCATTCCTCGATAAACCAACCAGGTAATCAGTACAATAATTGCCAATGCAGGAATATCTGCCACAAAATGAAAACTACCAATTTGCGGAGCGGTTGTCCATGCGGTATGTGCCAATTGTAAATTATTCGGCAGGTTTTCAAACGATTTTCCGTTAGTCATCAATGCCACAGCATCGTCAAAACCTTTATGTGCGGACAGGTAATCCATCTGTATCCATTGCGGTAAATGAATGCCCATATTGCTTAACAATCCGGTGAAATAATCGCTCCACGAAATAGCCAATGTAATGTTTCCTACCGCATATTCCATAATCAGCGACCAACCAATGATCCATGCAATTACTTCGCCAAAAGCCACATAACTATAAGTATAAGCACTACCCGAAACAGGAACCATCGACGCAAATTCGGCATATGCCATAGCTGCAAATCCACAGGCTAAAGCGGTAAACATAAATAGAAAAATCACTGCCGGACCTCCATCAAAACTCGCCTGTCCAATGGTACTGAACACTCCGGCACCGACAATAGCGGCAATTCCAAAAAAGATTAAATCTTTCTGTGTTAAGAATTTGCCCAAGCTGTCTTTTTTACCTTCATTCGCCTGTAATTCGGCTAAAATATCGGTCACATTTTTTTTACGGAATATATTCATTTACTGTAAAAAGTATGATAATTGTTATTTTTTATTTTGGTAAATCTAACTAATTTTACAGAAAGATTACAAGCTATTTTAAATTCATTTACTATAATCAAAACTTATTGTTTGATAAATTTTAACGATAAAAAATTTATAGTTCATTTGAAAATTGAAGGTATCTTTGTACTACAAAATTGAGAAACAACAAATAATCAGTAACTTAAAAATATAAAAATTATGGCTTTAGTAGGAAAACAATTCCCAAACATTACAGTTGACGCAATCTCTGAAATGGGTGACGATTTAAGAATCAACATTTTAGAAGAAGCAACAAAAAACAACAAAAAAGTATTATTATTCTGGTACCCAAAAGATTTTACTTTTGTTTGCCCTACAGAATTACACGCTTTCCAAGCAGCTTTACCGGAATTCGAAAAAAGAAATACAGTTGTAATTGGTGCGTCTTGTGATACAAACGAAGTTCACTTTGCTTGGTTAAATACCGCAAAAGATAATGGTGGAATTGAAGGTGTAACCTACCCTTTATTAGCTGATACTACAAGAAACTTATCAAGCGTTTTAGGAATTTTAGATGTTACTTCTGAAGTTTATAACGAAGAATTAGATTCAGTTCAAATCGAAGGATCAAACGTAACATACCGCGCTACTTATTTAATTGACGAAACCGGAAAAATTTTCCACGAAGCAGTTAACGATATGCCATTAGGACGTAACGTAAACGAATTCATTCGTTTAATTGATGCATACGCACACGTACAAACACACGGCGAAGTTTGTCCTGCAAACTGGGAAGAAGGGAAAGAAGCTATGAGTGCTAACCGCCTTTCTACTGCAGAATATTTAGCAAAACTTTAATTTGTTCAAAGTTTAGGTTTAAAGTTCAAAGTTCTGAACGAAACCTTAAACTTTAAACCTTAAACAAAAAAATTTATGTTATTAGAATTAGAACAAGATAATTTACAGGAGCTGGTTGCAAACAACCCGAAAGTAGCTGTACAATTTTCGGCTTCATGGTGCGGAAACTGTCGTATTATGAAACCAAAATTCAAAAAAATGGCTACCGAAAAAGAAGATGTAACTTTTGTAATTGTTGATGCAGAAAAATTTCCTGAATCAAGAAAATTAGCTAACGTTTCAAATTTACCAACATTCGCTATTTTTAATGGTGGTGCTTTGGTTGATGAAACACAGACTAACAAAGCAGATGTTTTGGCAGAATTGGTTAACAAATTAGCTTAATTATGAAACTACCTGTAATTAAACATTTAACTGAATTTATTCAGGAAAATGATCAAGACTATATCAATGAAACCATTGAAGTTTTAGAGGCTTTATGTGAAGTTCCGTCTTTAAAAGATGAAGAATTAGATGTAATTGCCGAATTAATTTCTAACATGTACGGTGCCGTTGAAGTAGATAAGCTTATTAAGGAGGGAACACCTAAAAAAGAAGCTTTGAACACTTTTATGCAGCGTGTATTGGGATCTATAGATAAATAAAAGTAGAATTTAGTGTAGAATTAAGTTATATATAACAAGTTTACTTCTATAATGCCAAGTAATTAGATTAATCATAAATAAACTGAGTCCGATATAAAATATCTAACTCAGTTTATTAATTTTAGTACCAAATAAAATATTACAGTATAGTCTAAAAACTATTTTTTATTTCTCTATCTCTTTTAAAGATTCCATTTTTTTGTTTGCGAGGAATCCTTTAATATCTTCAAAATGTTCTTTTACTCGTTTGTTTCCAAATTCGAAAACTTTTTCTGCCAATCCGTCTAAGAAGTCTCGATCGTGCGAAACTAGAATCAATGTTCCATCGAAATCGCGTAAGGCATCTTTAATAATGTCTTTGGTTTTTAAATCTAAATGGTTTGATGGCTCATCTAAAATCAATAGGTTAACAGGTTCTAACAATAATTTTATCATTGCCAAACGTGTTTTTTCGCCACCCGAAAGTACTTTTACCTTCTTTTGAATATCATCGCCTTGAAACATGAACGCCCCAAGTATGTTTTTTATTTGTGTACGAACATCGCCAACCGCAATTCTGTCAATAGTTTCAAAAATAGTCGCATTTTCATCTAACAACGCTGCCTGGTTTTGAGCAAAATAGCCAATTTGAGCATTATGACCAACTTCAACCGAACCACCATTAATTTCGATTTCTTTCATAATGGCTTTAATCATGGTTGATTTACCTTCACCATTTTTACCAACGAAAGCAACTTTTTGTCCGCGTTCGATCACTAAATTGGCATCTTTAAAAATCAATTTATCCTCGTACGATTTTTCAAGATCTTTCACGATAACCGGATATTGACCTGAGCGAACCGATGGCGGGAATTTCAACTTTAATGCTGAATTATCAATTTCATCAACTTCGATAGGAACAATTTTTTCTAACATACGAACGCGCGACTGAACGGCATCGGTTTTAGAAAAAGTTCCACGAAAACGATCGATAAACGCTTGATTGTCTGCTATGAATTTTTGTTGCTCATCGTATGCTTTTTGCTGATGCACACGACGGTCTTTTCGCAATTCTAAATAATGAGAATATTTTGCTTTGTAATCGTAAATTCTTCCCATGGTAACTTCGATGGTTCTGTTGGTAATGTTGTCAACAAACGCTCTATCGTGCGAAATTACCATTACGGCTTTTGCCTGATTGATCAAGAAATCTTCCAACCATTCAATACTGTCCATATCCAAGTGGTTGGTTGGCTCATCTAACAAAATTAAATCAGGTTTGGTCAATAAGATTTTTGCCAATTCGATACGCATTCTCCATCCACCCGAAAATTCTTTTGTTGGGCGATTGAAATCTTCTCTTTCAAAACCTAAACCTTTTAAGATTTTCTCCACTTCGGCTTCGTAATTTACTTCTTCGATCGAATAATATTTTTCAGATAATTCTGAAACTTTTTCAATCAATTTCATGTATTCGTCGCTTTCGTAATCGGTACGAACGGTTAACTGCTCGTTAATATCGTCGATTTCTTTCTTCATATTTAAAACGGATGAAAACGCTTTTGAAGTTTCTTCTAAAACCGTGCAATTGTCTTCGGTTAATAAATGTTGCGGAAGATACGCAATAACGGCATCGCCTGGCGCCGAAATGTTACCACGCGACGGTTTATTTGCACCCGCTACAATTTTAAGTAAGGTTGATTTTCCCGCACCGTTTTTACCCATAAGGGCAATTTTATCGGTCTCGTTAATGGCGAAAGTTACTTCGCTGAAAAGTGTTGTTCCGCCAAATTCTACGGCAATATCGTTTACTGTAATCATTTTATAAAAATAAGTTGTGCAAAGATAAAATAAGATGTGATAAAAAAAAGCTAACGGTTTGTTAGCTTTTAAATTTATTGTAGTTAGATGTTTTGTATTATAATTTGATCTGATGATTTTCTAAAAGAGTATAAAAATTTGAACCGCTATACTTTTTCCAATATTCACTTTTATTTAATTTTTTAGCTACAAGTTTTTTGTATTCATTATTATTTGAATTTAATAGGTATTCTATAAAATCGAATAAATAATAAATTTTGTTTTCACTGTCAAAATTAGCTTTTATAAATTTACTTTTAAAGTATTGCTCTAGATTATACTCTTGGTTTTCATAATCATTTTTGACTAGGTAGCTGAAAGCATAAAAATTATTTTTTTTAAATGCTAGTTTTTCAACTTGTTTTATACTTATGGGATTGTTTTTCTGATTATCAAAAGCACGCGAATATAATAGCCAATTTAAATTTTTGTTAGAATTTAAAATTAAATTATCTAAAAGCTTAAGCTTTTCATGATTCTGAACAACTGTAGACATTTTTTCATTACGAAGATTTTCAATTGTGTCAAACTCAGTAATTGAATTTAGTCGAACACTATTCCAATAGTTATGATAAATAATAGAAGAGGTGTATTCGAAATCAATTAAACAACCATCTAATGTTTCTATTTTCTTATTTCTTTTTAACTCATTCTTAAAAATTTCTATAACGTTTTTATCTTGATCTATAAAATATGTTTGGGCATAAACTCTTAACACAGAATTCTTATGGTCAGTCAACTTTAAAAGCTCTTTTTCCGAACTAATTTTTATAAGTTTTTGAAAATTTTCATATTGCTCACTCATTGTACAGCCAGCCCCTATACAATCTGATTCAAAAACATTTCTTTTAATAATTGAATTGATAAGTTCTTCTTGTGTTTGAGAAAGACAGCACGTATATAAAAGTGAAAATAAAATTATAAAGTAGTTTTTCATTGGAGTTTATAACAAAGATTATTAAATGCAATATAACAATTTATCAAACCTCCTCATCAATTTTACTATTCTTTAAAGTGAATTGCAACAAAATGTATCCTAACAAAGCGGCAATAGTTGAAGATATTAAAATAGCGAGTTTTGATATTACGATATCTTCCTGATTTGAAAATGCCAAATTTGTTATAAAGATCGACATTGTAAAACCGATTCCGCCTAAACAAGCTACCGCAAACAAGTGTTTCCAGTTAACGGCAGTGGGCAATTTGCACCAACCTAACGAAATTACAAAGAATGAAAATAAGGTAATACCCAAAGGTTTTCCTAAAATTAATCCACCGTAAATACCCAACGCATTGTTGTGCAGCAATCCGCTAACAGCCGTTGCATCAATTAACACTGCGGTATTTGCCAATGCGAACAACGGTAAAATAATAAACGATACCGGTTTCGCCAAACTGTGCTCTAATTCTGTTGATAACGATTTATTTGGTTCTGTTTTATTAAAAGGAATGGTAAACGCCAACAAAACTCCGGCTATTGTTGCGTGCACACCAGATTGCAACATAAAATACCACGCAAACGATCCTAAAATAAGATAAAGCCACAAATAATTTACATTGCGTTTTCCTAAAATAAATAAAATCGTTAAAATTCCTAATGAAATCAGCAGGTTAGTTCCGTCAAAATTTGATGTATAAAAAAAGCCGATTACCAAAATTGCCATTAAATCGTCGATCACTGCCAACGCGGTTAAAAAAACTTTTAATCCTAGTGGAACTCTGTTTCCTAATAATGATAAAATTCCCAAAGCAAAAGCAATATCGGTAGCCATTGGAATTCCCCAACCGTGTGCCGTTGATGTATCGTGATTAAAATACATATAGATAGCAGCCGGTATCAAAACGCCGCCAATTGCAGCAAATACAGGAAGTAATGCGGCTTTTACGTTTGATAATTCGCCTGTATAAATTTCCTTCTTAAGTTCTAATCCTACAAACAGAAAAAAGACCGCCATTAAACCATCGTTAATCCAAAATTCGATATTTCCCAAAGGTAACATAGTCGTCCAAAAATGATGGTACGCATCACCAAACACAGAATTCGCTATAATTAATGAAAAGATCGTACATAAAATCAATAAAATTCCCGGAGCTTTTTCGTTTGATAATATTCGTGATAAAGTCGATTTAGAATTCATGATTACAGCTTTTAGAAGTGATGAAAGGCTAAATTACAGGAATTACAATTTTGAAACAAGAACAATCGTACAAATTGAATATTTTGCAATTTTATACCACTCTTTTTAATTATCTTTGCTAATTAGATTGAACAATATATGGAATCGGTTTTAGAAGCAAACAAACCGGCTACTGGTAAACCAAAATGGTTACGTGTAAAATTACCAACCGGCAAAAAATATACAGAATTAAGAGGTTTAGTAGATAAATACAAACTTCACACAATTTGTACCTCTGGAAGTTGCCCAAACATGGGCGAATGCTGGGGTGAAGGTACGGCAACGTTTATGATTTTAGGAAACATCTGTACGCGTTCTTGCGGCTTTTGCGGTGTAAAAACCGGACGACCAGAAACGGTAGATTGGGACGAACCTGAAAAAGTTGCCCGTTCTATAAAATTAATGAACATTAAACATGCGGTGTTAACTTCTGTTGATCGTGATGATTTAAAAGATGGCGGTTCGATTATTTGGGCTGAAACCATTAAAGCGGTTCGCAGAATGAGTCCGGGAACTACAATGGAAACATTAATTCCTGATTTTCAAGGTATCGAAAGAAATATCGACCGTATTTTAGAAGTTGCTCCAGAAGTGATTTCGCATAATATGGAAACCGTTCGCAGATTAACTCGCGAAGTACGAATCCAAGCGAAATATGATCGTAGTTTGGAAGTTTTACGTTACCTAAAAGCAAACGGAGCTAAAAGAACGAAGTCGGGAATCATGCTTGGCTTGGGCGAAACCGAAGAAGAGGTTATACAAACTATGCACGATTTGCGAAATGTTGGTTTAGATGTTTTAACGATTGGGCAATATTTACAGCCAAGTAAAAAACATTTACCTGTAAAAGAGTTCATTACGCCAGATCAGTTTAAAAAATACGAAGAAATTGGATTGAATCTTGGTTTCCGTCACGTAGAAAGCGGTGCCTTGGTTAGATCTTCTTATAAAGCACAAAAACATATTTTATAATATCGGGTCGTTCTTAAGAACGACCTACTTGTTTTCTATATAGTTATGAAAATAAAAATCGCTATTAACGGATTTGGTCGCATTGGTCGAAACCTTTTCCGTTTACTGATTCATCATCCGCAGATAGAAGTTGTTGCTATTAACGATTTAGCAGATACAGCAACAATGGCGCATTTGTTAAAGTACGACAGTGTGCACGGGAAATTATCTGAAACTATTTCGCACAACGAAAGTCATTTAATTGTAAATGATACCGAAATTGTGTTTCTGCACGAAAAAGACATTACAAAATTAAACTGGAAACCTTTCAATGTTGATTTTGTAATTGAAGCTACCGGAAAACATAAAACAGCAGATTTACTTCAGCATCATATAAAAAACGGAGCAAAACGAGTAATTCTTTCGGTTCCGCCAGAAGACAACGAAATTAAAACCGTTGTTTTAGGTGTGAATGAATCTATCTTAAATGGATCAGAATTAATTGTTTCAAATGCAAGCTGTACTACCAACAATGCAGCGCCAATGGTTAAAATAATCCATGAATTGTGCGGATTGGATAAAGCTTTTATTACCACCGTTCATTCTTACACAACCGATCAAAGTTTGCACGATCAACCTCATAAAGATTTACGCCGAGCTCGTGGTGCGGCACAATCGATCATTCCAACAACAACTGGTGCAGCAAAGTCTTTAACCAAAATTTTTCCTGAATTTGAAGGAAAAATCGGCGGTGGCGGTATCCGCGTTCCTGTTCCCGATGGATCTTTAACCGATATTACCTGTTATGTAAACCGCGATGTTTCGGTTGAAGAAATCAATGAAGCCTTTAAAAAAGCAGCCGAAAATCAGTTAAAAGGAATTATTGAATATACCGAAGACCCAATTGTTTCTGTTGATGTTTTAGGAAATACGCATTCTTGTTTGTTCGATGCTCAACTTACTACCGTTTTAGGACGCATGGTAAAAATTGTTGGCTGGTACGATAATGAAATTGGATATTCGTCTCGATTGATTGATTTGATTCAGTTTATATCAAATAATAAACAGAATTAATATATTTGCCAAAATTTATAACATATACTCCATGAAAACATTAGACAAATTAACAGAACGCAGCGGCAATCAGTGCGAATTATGTGCAGCAACAGACAATTTATCAATTTACGATGTTCCACCAACAGCAAGTAATTTATCAGATCGAGAAATTTTAGCTTGCGAAACTTGCTTAAATCAAATCGAAAAGAAAGAAGAATTAAATGCAAATCACTGGCAATGTTTATCAACTTCTATGTGGAACGAAAACCTTCCGATACAGGTTGTAAGCTGGCGAATGTTGAATCGTTTTAGAAACGAAAGTTGGGCTGCAGATTTGCTTGATATGATGTATTTAGACGATGAAACGTTAGATTGGGCAAAACAAACCGGAGATCATGAGGGCGACGGAAGTATTGATTTGCACAAAGACTGCAACGGAAACATTTTAATTGGTGGCGATACTATTACCTTGATTAAAGATTTAGATGTAAAAGGATCTACTTTAAATGCAAAAATTGGTACTGCGGTACGAAATATCCGTTTGGTTCATGATAACACCGAACAAATCGAAGGAAAAATTGATGGTCAGCAGATCGTTATTCTTACGAAATATGTAAAAAAGCAGAGTTAATATAACTCAAAATTTAATATTTAAAGGCTCTATTGTTAAAGTAGAGTCTTTTTTATTTCTTAACATTTTTTGGCACACACTTTGAAAATTGCTTACTAACAAAACAATTATCAATCTTATTTAAACAAAACCTGTTATGAAAACGTTATTCACTTTAGCACTTTTAGCCTTTACAACAATTGCAAGTGCGCAGCCGGGACACCACAGAGGTCACCACAAACATAAAAAACACCACAAAAAACACAACGTACACAGACATCACAGAGATAACGATCGCGATTACCGCCACAACCAAAGAAGAGTTGTTCGATATGATGACCGCAGAGATTATCATTATCATGTAGATCGTGAAATGAGTAGATACGATTTTTTAAGATTATCGCGCGCTCAAAGATCACAATTGCAGGTATCGTTAAACTTTATGGTAAACAACAACTATGGTCCGCGTGATTACGAACGCAGATTACGCAGCGATTTAGGAACCATTTTAACACGAGATCAGTTTGGAATGTGGGAACGCAGAGCCTACACCGGCAGTGGAAATACGTTTGTATTTAATTTCAACAGATAATTTCAATAAATCCAATCCAATAAATGAGAAAACCTCCGAATTGATGATTCAAAACGGAGGTTTTTCTGTATAAATAAATATAAAAATTATCTTGTAAACAATAATTCGCGGTATTTAGTCAACGTCCATAATTCATTATCAACCATTAACTCTAATTTATCAGCGTGGTAACGAATTTCGTCAAAATATGGTTTTACGTTATCGCAATAAGCATGCGCCATTTTTTCAACAGAATCTAATGAATTTGCCTCTTTACGAGCATCCATCATTGCGTGTAATTTTGCGTTTAATTCGTTCACGTGCATAGACGTTTTCTTTAAAATCAAAATCTGTTCTGCAGCTAATTCCTCATAACTGTCTCCAAAAATATCTTTTAAACCTTTAATGTTTTCAATTAATAAGTTTTGATATTTAAACGCTGTAGGAATAATGTGATTACGAACGATATCACCTAAAACACGACCTTCGATCTGAACTTTCTTAACGTAATCTTCTAATTCAATTTCGTAACGAGATTCTACTTCGGTATGATTCATTACGTTTAATTCAGCAAATAGATCGAATGCTTTTTTAGAAACTTTTGCCTTTAATGCAGCCGGAGTTGTTTTGTGGTTCGATAATCCGCGACGAGCCGCTTCTTCTTCCCATTCTTTGCTGTATCCGTCACCTTCAAACAAAATATCTTTAGTTTCTTTAATGTATTCACGTAAAACATTGAAGATCGCTTCGTCTTTTTTCAATCCGTCTTTTTCAACCAAAGCTTCCACTTCTTTTCTAAAATCGATCAACTGTTTTGCAACAATCGAGTTTAAAGTAGTCATTGAAGTAGCACAGTTAGCTGTTGATCCAACCGCACGGAATTCAAATTTATTTCCTGTAAACGCGAATGGCGATGTACGGTTACGATCGGTATTATCTAACAAAACGTCTGGAATTTTACCAACTACGTTCAATTTTAAATCGGTTTTTTCTTCAGGAGACAATTTTCCTGTTGATACACCTTCTAATTCTTCCAACACTTTTGTCAATTGCTGACCAATGAAGATTGATATAATTGCAGGCGGTGCTTCGTTTGCTCCTAAACGGTGATCGTTTGATGCAGATGCTATTGATGCGCGTAATAATTCTTCGTAAGTTGAAACCGCTTTAATGGTATTGATAAAGAACGTTAAAAACTGTAAGTTGCTGTTTGGTGTTTTGCCCGGTGCCAATAAATTGATACCGGTATCGGTTGCTAACGACCAGTTGTTGTGTTTACCAGATCCGTTTACGCCTTTAAAAGGTTTTTCGTGGAATAACACTTTAAAGTGGTGACGTTCTCCAACTTTCTGCATCACATCCATTAATAATGAGTTGTGATCTACCGCTAAATTGGTTTCTTCGAAAATCGGAGCTAACTCAAACTGATTTGGAGCAACTTCGTTATGACGTGTTTTTACCGGAATTCCCAACAACATACACTCGTTTTCTAAATCGCGCATGTAGTTTAAAACTCTTGTTGGTATCGATCCAAAATAATGATCTTCTAATTGCTGACCTTTAGCCGAAACGTGTCCTAATAAGGTTCTACCGGTTTGTAAAATATCAGGGCGCGATGCTGCCAATGCATCATCAATTAAGAAATATTCTTGTTCCCAACCTAAAGTCGGAGTTACTTTTTTAACGTTTTTGTCGAAGAATTTAGCTACTTCAGTCGCAGCATCGTCAATTGCAGACAACGCTCTTAATAAAGGTGCTTTGTTATCTAATGCTTCTCCTGTGTATGATACAAATACAGTTGGAATACATAATGTTGTTCCAAAAATAAATGCTGGCGATGTTGGATCCCAAGCAGTATAACCACGCGCTTCGAATGTATTTCTGATTCCTCCGTTTGGAAAAGACGATGCATCAGGCTCTTGCTGAACCAATTGCGATCCACCAAATTTTTCTACCGGATCTGAACCATCAAAAGAAGTTTCAAAAAAGGCATCGTGTTTCTCTGCGGTAGTTCCTGTTAAAGGCTGAAACCAGTGTGTGTAGTGTGTTACACCTTTAGTCATTGCCCATTCTTTCATACCTAAAGCGATATAATCTGCCATTCTACGATCAATTTTTGTACCTTGATCCATTGCAGAGCGTACTGCTTTGTATGCCTCTGGAGTTAAGTGCTGGCGCATTGATTTGTCATTGAAAACATTGCTACCAAAAATTTCTGATTTTTTACCTAATTCAGAAACCGCAACCGGCGGACGGTTGCTTGCTGCTTTTAAAGCTTCGAAACGAAAAGTTGCCATATTTTTTGTATTGTGTAGTTATACCATGCAAAAATAAATAAAATTTTGATTAAAAATAAAAAGACCCCCTAAATTTTAGGGGGTCTTTTTAAAAACATTTAATTATTTCTTTATTTGTAGTGTTTTTACTGGGGCATTCTCTAAACCTAATGCTGAAATTGTAGCATTATAGTCACTAAAGTTCATTTTTTGTGCAAATCCTCCCGGAACCACTACTATTCTAAATGTTTGACGATATACAAATTCATTATACTCTGCATTTGATAATTCTGAAACAGGGAAATTTGCAGAGAAATACACTTTTACATCGTAGCGCGTAAAATCATAATCGTATTTTACCATATCGCTACCTCCTAAATTGTATGAAACAGGAATCAGTGTCCAGGAATTCCCTTGCCATCTGTAAACTAACACATTGTCCATATCGTAAAGTGAACCTGGAAAATTCCAAGTTGCAGAATAAGTGTACGCGTCTTCTTGTATTAAAGTTTCATTAGGTTGTTCAAAAACCTGAGAATATCCTCCACCATTATCGTCATAATATTCTTCAATAGTACAGCTTTGTAATGCTGATAAACCTATGAATGCTGTTAAAAGTAGTGCTATCTTTTTCATGATGTATTGTTGTTAAATGTTTAAATATCTTTTATATTAATCTTCATTTCATTAATCGTGCCAAAAAAATATCTTTCTAAATAATTTTGTAATTTTGTTTGAAACTTTTGTAAAATTATGAAAAATATTTTCTTTAAAGGTCAGGTACTATGGAGTATGATTGATGCAAACCGACATTTACGTCATTCTGCTTACAGTGATTTGTGCACACAGGCTCGTAACAATTTAATGATCCACATAGGTTTATCGGTTAACGAATGTGCAAAATACGGTATTGCACCGATTCTTTTTAGGGAAGAAACTATTTTTCACAGGGAAATTAAAATGGATGAAGAAATTTCTGTAGCCGTTGAAATGACCAAACATACAATTGCCAACAATCGTTTTTCGATCACTCATTTTGTTTATAAAGCCGATGGTACCAAAAGTGCTACCGTAAATGTAGATGGCGCCTGGTTTGATTTACAATCAAGAAAATTAACTACATTGCCAGAAGACATCGTTAAGTTGGTTAATCAGATTCCTAAAAATGAAAATTATATAGAGGAATAAAAAAAATCGAACTTAATTAAGTTCGATTTTTTTTATTATTTATTCTGCTAAAAACTTCATGAAAACTTCTATTACTTCATCTTCTGTTCCATCGCCGTTTACATCTATCATTCGTTTTAGTTTTAGCTGATCTGTAGATTTTTCAACAATTTCTCCACCTTGAAAAAAGTTAGATCCGTGAAATTTCAATTCGTTGTTTATAACCGTATATGATCCGTAAAACTTTTGTGACGGACATGGTGGCACGGGTGTTGTTTTTCCAACCACATTGCTTTCGGTATAATCAACAATTTCAAACGAATTAAATTCGTTTAACTGCAAATAATCTTTTCCGCAGTTTGAATTTTCTGCATAAGGTGTGTTTTCGCCGTTAATGATTACACCTTGCGGATACCATTTCCCAACCAAAACATCAACATGTTTGTCGTCATCGTTACATCCAACAAATGCCAATGCCAAAAATAAAGTAACAATAATTTTTTTCATATTTTCTAAATTGAAACTCCTAAATAATTGCTCGGAGTTATTTGTTTTAATTCGTTTTTAACCTCAACCGAAACATTTAAAGTATCGATAAATGCATGAATCGATTTTTGATTAATTACATCGTTGGTACGGGTTAAATCTTTCAATGCTTCGTAAGGATTTGGATATGCTTCACGACGTAAAATAGTCTGAATTGCTTCTGCTACAACCGCCCAGTTGTTTTCTAAATCGTCTGCAAATTTGCTTTCGTTCAACAATAATTTATTCAAACCTTTTAAGGTTGCTTCAAATGCGATAATGGTATGCCCGAATGGAACGCCCACATTACGCAATACGGTACTGTCGGTTAAATCGCGCTGTAAACGAGAAATAGGTAATTTTGCCGCCAAATGTTCAAAAATAGCATTGGCGATACCTAAATTTCCTTCAGAATTTTCAAAATCGATCGGGTTTACTTTGTGTGGCATTGCAGACGACCCAACTTCGCCCGCCTTGATTTTCTGTTTGAAATATTCCATTGAAACGTACGTCCAAATATCTCGATCTAAATCGATCAATATATTGTTGATACGCTTTAAAGCATCGCAGAAAGCAGCAAAATGGTCATAATGTTCAATTTGTGTTGTAGGGAACGAATGTTTCAATCCTAAAGTTTCTTCAACAAAATTCTCTCCAAAAACTCTCCAATCATTTTGCGGATAAGCTACTTTGTGCGCATTGAAATTTCCAGTAGCTCCACCAAATTTAGCTGCAAACGGAATATTGTTCAACAAACGCAACTGTTCTTCTAAACGAACCACAAAAACATGCAGCTCTTTACCTAAACGCGTTGGTGATGCCGGTTGCCCATGCGTACGTGCCAACATTGGAATGTCTTTCCATTCAATGCTTAACTCTTTTAATTTGTTAACCAACTGAATAAAAGTAGGCATATACACTTTTTCAAAAGCGTGTTTTACCGATAAAGGTATTGCGGTATTGTTGATGTCTTGAGAGGTTAATCCAAAATGGATAAACTCTTTAAACTCTTGTAAACCTAACTGGTCAAATTTATGTTTTATGAAATATTCAACAGCCTTAACATCGTGATTTGTTGTTTTTTCGGTGTTTTTGATCCAAAGTGCATCTTCTGTAGAAAAATCGTTATAAATTTTTCGCAATTCAGAAAACAAATCTTTAGATACGTTTGCAACCTGCGGCAATGGCAATTCGCACAAAGCAATAAAATATTCAATTTCTACTAAAACGCGATATTTTATAAGGGCTTCTTCCGAAAAATAATCTGCTAATGGAGCTGTTTTTGATCTATAACGACCATCGATCGGTGAAATAGCATTTAATTCTGTTAACATAAATATTTCCAATATTTTTTAAAGAAACAAATATACTGCGTATTTACAGTTAAAAAAAACTTATTTTATTTTGAAGGAATAAAAAAAGAAGCATTTCTGCTTCTCTTTTTCTTTATGATCTACTCCATTCTAAAATAGAGTTTCTGTTCATTTTTACGTAATCTTCGTTTCCTGCTTTTTCTGAAGCTTCTAACGATTTTTTAGCTGTTTCAACCGCACCTTTTTTATCGCCGTTTGCTGCCTGAATCAAAGACTTTTGACGCAACATGTAAAAAGGAGCTTCGCCGTTTTGCATTGTAATTGATTTGTTTACATAATCTAATGCCTTTTTAACGTCGGTATTCGATGTAAACAAATAAACACCCGCTGCATAATAATCTGATGCTTTAGAATTTTCGTTAATGCTTGAATTAATACTTTCCATTGCTATTTTGTGCGTTGGCACTTTAAACGGAACGTGAACTATTGTTTTTTCCCATGAAATATCAATTGTTCCCTGCTCATTGTTTTGTGGCGTAACATCAATTGTAAAATACTCTACATCTTTATTTAATGTTTGTGGTTTTACAGCTGTTTTCATAACTACATCACTCTCGTTCCATGTTTGAGGCAATCCCCAGTTATCGGTAGTTTTGTAGATAATTACATCCCAAGATTCTGCTTTTGGCAATGTGTATAATGCATATTTACCTGCCGGTAAATTTTTACCGTTTATTTCGATATCTGTATCAATTTCAATAACAGTATTCTGGTTTGCACCTGTTCTCCACATTTTTCCGTAAGGAACTAAATCTCCAAAAACCAAACGACCTTTTTTAGCCGGACGGAAATAATCAACACTTACATTTGTTAAACCAACTGCCTGATCGATTTCTGATTTTAAACTTGCCTGTGGCGTTTTAATTTGTGCATTTACCTGTGTTGCCACAAATAATGTTGCTGCTATTAGTAATTTTCTCATTTTTTAAATTTATTTTGAATAATTTATTACTCCTTCTTTTAACCAATTTTCGTATTCCGAAACTTCAGGTGTATAACCTACCGGTGTGTTTAACGAATTTCCTTCATTATCTAAAACAATATAATAAGGTTGTGCATTTGCCTGATATTTTTCAATCTGGAAATCACTCCACTTATTACCTACTGTTTTTATTTTCTTGCCCGTTGTTTTAGAAACGTATTGTTCTGCTTCCGGCAATTCTTTCTTCTCATCAACGTATAAAGATATTAAAACTACATCGTTGTTTAAAATATTTAACACATTGGTTTCAGACCAAACGTTTTCTTCCATCTTACGACAGTTAACACACGCATGTCCTGTAAAATCTAATAAAACCGGTTTGTTGATCTCTTTTGCATAAGCCATACCTTTGTCGTAATCTGTGAAAGTGATGATTCCCTGCGGACCTTCTTTTGCACCATCTGGAATTTCACTTAAAGAAGATGTTCCTCCTTTAGAATTCCCTACACCATACGGACTTTCAGAATACGTCATTGGCGGTGGAAAACCTGAAATTAATTTTAAAGGCGCTCCCCATAACCCCGGAACTAAATAAATAGTAAATGTTGATACCAACAATGCCATGAATAATCTACCTACTGATATTTTATCTAATTTAGAATCGTGCGGTAACTGAATTTTTCCGAACAAATAAATTGCCCACGCTGCAAAAATTGCGATCCATATTGCCAAGAATACTTCGCGTTCAATCCAATGTGCCTGTAAAACTAAATCGGCATTCGATAAAAATTTGAAAGCCAATGCTAATTCTAAAAATCCTAACGAAACCTTTACAGTATTCATCCATCCACCAGAACGCGGCATAGAATTTAACCAGCCTGGGAACATTGCAAACAACATAAAAGGTAATGCCAATGCTAATGAAAAACCGAACATACCAATTAACGGAGCTGTTCCGCCTTTAGAAGCTGCTTCCACCAACAAAGTTCCAACAATTGGACCCGTACATGAAAACGAAACAATTGCCAATGCCAAAGCCATGAAAAAGATACCAATCATACCTCCACGATCAGCTTGCTTATCAACTTTATTTGCCCACGAATTCGGAAGCATAATTTCAAACGCTCCTAAAAATGATGATGCAAAAACCACTAATAAAGTAAAGAAAATTACATTAAACCAAACGTTTGTTGACAAAGCATTTAATGCATCGGCACCAAAAACCTTGGTCACTATTAATCCTAATAATACATAAATGATGATGATCGATAAACCATAAATAACCGCATTTTTAATTCCTTTAGCACGTGATTTACTCTGTTTAGTAAAGAAACTTACCGTCATTGGAATCATTGGAAATACACACGGAGTTAGCAATGCTGCGAAACCCGAGAAAAATGCAATGATAAAAATCGACCATAAACCTTTTTTTTCTGATTTATCTGTCGATGGATTGTCTGTTACCGTTTTGGTTTTAGTTGTATCATTGTTTGTTGAAGTTGCTGCAAGATCTTCAAAATTTTGAACTTCCTTTGATGAAACCGTAGCTAAATCAAACACAAAAAACTTATTATGCTGAATACACACTTCAATACATGTCTGATAAGCCAATTCTAACTGAATAGTTTTTACGTCAGGGTTTGTAATTTTTATGTTGTGTGTAAAATGTGCTTCTTTTGCAAAATAATACTCATCTACACCAAAAATATCATTGAATTTTTTAGTGTATTCACTCTCTTTTGCTTTGCCTTGCGGTTCGTAATTTCCTTGGGCATTGTTATAGATAAATTCTAAAGGAAGCGGACCGCCATCAGGTGTAAACTGCGAATACATGTGCCATTCGCCTTCAATTGTAGCATCAAATTTAAGTTGATACTCTGTATCTGAAATTTTTTCGATACTCGATTTCCATTTTACAGGATCTTGCACCTGTGAAAACCCCAAACTGGTTACGAATAAAACCAGCGCTGTGAGTAAATTTCTCATTGGTTTAAAGTTATTTTATAGTTTTGTTGATTGTTACTTGTTATTTTAAATCGATTATCGGCACGTAAACCAACAATCCAAATTATTTTTCCATCTCCATTTTCCAAAATCCAAGTGTTATCTTTTTGAATTTTAGATAGTTTCTCGTCTTTAAAAAACTTTGACACTTTTTTTATTCCATTCATTCCAAAAGGCTGAAAAAAATCACCCGTTTGCTTGCGTCTTAATATCAAAGGCCATTTTAAAAGATTCGAATTTACGAAAATAGTACATTTATCCGAGTTAAATTCTTCCTTTTCCACTTCTAATATATTCATAAAAAAAGGCAGATTTAAAACATCAGTTTTGCTTTTAATGTAAAATATATTGTTTGATATAGATTTTTCTTCAAAAACAATCAGTTTATTTCGATCTTTCAAAACAGTGTAATCATCATTTTTCAACACTTTACCGGCTTCAGACAAACATATCTTTTCAATTTCATCCGCAGAACTGAAACCGTATCGTTTTAAAATCTGTAATAAATAGTATTTTTTGTTGCCGAAATCCTGTGCTTTTTCTAAATCTATTTCCAGTTGATTTTCAGCCGTCTTTACACATTCCTTTTCAAAAAAAGCGACTGCATCGTTTGCTAAAACTTGCGTTTGCTTTAAATGATTGAGCGTGTTTTGAAACGATTTTAAAAATTCTGTATTTTCTTCTTTTAAAACCGGAAGCACCAAATGGCGCATTTTGTTTCGCAAGTATTTTGTTGTAGCATTTGATTGATCTTCTCTCCACTCTACTCCATTTTCAATTGCATAATTCAGAATCTCCTCCCTAGAAAAATTCAATAATGGTCGAATAATATTTTCGTTTTTTTCGGGAATTCCAACCAAACCATCAATTCCTGTTCCGCGTGTAAAGTTGATTAAAAACGTTTCTGCCTGATCGTCTAAATGATGAGCCGTTGCAATAAACTGATAATAATAATCAATACAAATCTGCTTAAACCAATTATATCGTAATTCGCGTGCTGCAATTTGAATGGAAACTTTTCTGGTTTCAACAATCTTCATGGTATCAAATCGTTCTACAAAACAGAGAATATCATTTTTTTGGCAAAAATCGACAACCAATTTTTCGTCTAAATCACTTTCTGTACCGCGCAACTGAAAATTACAATGTGCAACAGCAAAATCTAATTTTAAATAAAGATACAAATGTAACAACACCATACTATCCACTCCACCACTTATCGCAAGCAGTGTTTTTCCGCTAAATGATTCGGGAAATTTTTGTACGATATGTTGTTTAAATTGATCTAACATTGCTGTAAAACTTTTTGCATTGCCTGCGCTTTTAACAAACATTCATTGTATTCATCGGTAGCATTTGCGTTGATTGTAATGGCGCTACCCACACTGAACGAAGCGTATTTATTGTCTTGATTATACAAAATACTGCGAATAACCACGTTAAAATCAAAATCGTTGTTGGGCGTGAAATAGCCAATAGCACCGCTGTACAAACCGCGTTTTGTTTTTTCGACCTCTTCGATAATCTTCATTGCCGATAATTTTGGTGCGCCTGTCATACTACCCATTGGAAAAGTCGATTTGATAATATCGACTGGATTTTGATCTGCCGAAACTTCAGAAACAACTGTAGAAATCATTTGATGAACTTGCTTAAACGTATAAATTCCAAACAACTCTTCGACTTGAACCGATGCTTTTGTTGCGGTTTTAGATAAATCGTTCCGAACCAAATCTACAATCATCACATTTTCAGATTGTTCTTTTTTATTTTCTGCTAAATTTTGTTTTAAAAGTGTATCTTCTTCAGTCGTAGCTCCACGTTTCGCAGTTCCTTTAATAGGTTGCGAAATTACTTTTAAACCGTCTTTTTTAAGATAACGTTCCGGCGACGCGCTCATAACGAAATGTTTGTTGAACTTCGCAAAACATGCAAAAGGCGGTTCAGAAATTTCGTTGAGTTTCCAAAACAAATCATTTGAATTTAACTGCACTTTTTCTGCAAAAAATTCCATGCAGTAATTGGCTTCGTAAATATCGCCACGCTGAATGTGACTGATTACTTTTTGAAATCCGGTTTCGTATTCGTTAAACGTTAATTTACTTTCTATATTGATTTTTTCTGACTGATCTACTTCTTTAATTTCACCTGAATTTATCTGCTGAAAATCATCATCTATCTCGTCATCACACATTCCCAGATATTCAAATCGAACCAAATCATCTTCAAAAAAAATTAGTTTTTTTGGTTGAAAAAACAACAAATCGGGAAAGTTCAAGCCGTCGGAATTATTTGATTCCAATCGCTCCACATCGTTTTTTAAATCGTAACTCAAATAACCAAAAAGCCAGTCGTTGGTGTTATTCTGATATTCTTTTAATTGATCGAATGCATTAAAATAATCGGTTTGCAGCAGCGTAAAAGCATCAAAAGCCAAAACAGCCTGGTGTGTACTGTATTTGGCTTTGTAATTGTTCGATTCTAAAAAAACAACTTCCCGAAACTGTTGTGCCCACTGAAGCATTTGCTTTTTAAAACCAGGAATATTTTGTACCTGATACGTTTTTGAAAACCGTTGCATTAACTTTTTAAAATTCTGTTTAGTTTATTATCGATTTCTTGTAAGAAATCTTTATTTGTAATTTGCTGTGTTTCTTTGTTGAAGTTTTCTGAAAAAGATGAAAAAGCATAACTTTCATAAACTTCGCAACCAAAACGTTCGATCATTTTCTGTAAACTTTCATTCGCCCCCAAACCACCACGTTTTCCGTTTGATGTACTTAAAATAAAAATCTTTTTTCCTTGCAAAAAACTTTTATCATCACGCGATAACCAATCAATTATATTTTTGAAAAATGCCGATAGATTGCCATTGTGTTCGTTAGTAGTAATGAAAATATGTTCAAAAGAATTTATTTTATCTAATAATGAAACAATTCCTTTAGGCGATTTAATTTCGCGTTCTAAATCTTCACTAAACAAAGGAATATCTAATGTTTTAAGATTAATAAAAGTGTGTGTTACATTCATTTCTTTTAAAACTGCTTTTGTTAACTGTTCGTTTATCGATTTTGATGAATTGCTTCCTACAAATACCAGCATGATTTTTTTAGTATTTAATTTCTAAATTTAGTTGTCTGTTTTCTTTAGCGGCGGTTTTATCCATTAATGTTCCAACGGTTACGCCGATTGCCACACCTATTGGTAAACCCAAAATAAACAAGCTAGAGTTTCCTAAAAGTACGCCAGCTAGAACTCCTAATGGTATGCCAAAAACAGTCATTCCGAGCGCTAACCAAAGCGTTCTGTAATAATTTTTAGGAACTAACTTTAAGTCTTTTTCTATTAACCTTAAAATTGCCGTTTGCTTTTTCTTGATTACTTTTCTTAAATCGTTAGTCGTTAAAGAATCAGAAGTATTAATTTCTTCAACCTCGTTATTGATTGTTTGAATAAATGAATCTGGTAATTCTTTTTTTCTTAATTCACTCAAAAGCGTATCAAACTGACTGTAAAGCTGATTTAATCTGATATCGCTTTCTAAATTTTTTACTCCTCTTAATTTAATTATGGTCATAATTAATCTTCTTCTTCAATAATTTCATGGTTGTTTGAATAGTTTCGCCAACGTTCGATACACTGAACCATATCTGTTGGTAAATCCGTTTCAAAACGCATGAATTCTTTTTTAATCGGGTGCATAAAACCAAGTGTTTTAGCATGCAGTGCCTGTCGTGGCAATACTTTAAACGTATTTTCTACAAACTGTTTGTATTTTGTAAAAGTGGTTCCTTTTAAAATTCGGTTCCCGCCATAACGTTCATCATTAAACAAGGTATGCCCGATTGCTTTCATGTGCACGCGAATCTGGTGTGTTCTACCCGTTTCTAATCTGCACGAAACCATTGTAATGTATCCCAAACGTTCGATTACCTTATAATGTGTAACCGCATGTTTAGCTCCGGTTGAATCATCGGGAAACGAAGCCATCTGCATACGATCTACCTTATGGCGACCAATATAACTTTCTATAGTTCCTTCATCTTCTTGCACATTTCCCCAAACCAACGCAACATATTCACGCTCGGTTGTTTTTGCGGCAAACTGTTTTTGCAGTTCGCTCATAGTCCAATCTGTCTTCGCAATAACAAGCAAGCCTGTGGTATCCTTATCAATTCTATGTACCAAACCAGGACGTTCTGAACTGTTTAACGGCAGATTTTCAAAATGATACGCCAAGGCGTTTACCAAAGTTCCGGTATAATTTCCGTGACCCGGATGCACCACCAAACCTGCAGGTTTATTAATTACAAGCAAATCCTCGTCTTCATAAACAATATCCAGCGGAATGTTTTCCGGAACAATGATGTTTTCAAACGGAGGCTGTTCCATTAAAACACGTACTACATCGTTTGCTTTTACTTTATGATTTGATTTTACAGGAACATCATTCACGAAAATATTTCCGTTATCGGCTGCTTTCTGAATTTTGTTTCGGGTTGCATTTTCAACCAGATTCATCAAGAATTTATCAACACGCAATGGTGCCTGACCTTTACCGGCTTCAAAACGATGATGTTCGTATAATTCGTCTTCTAAAATTGTGTTATCTTCTATCATTCATTAAAAAATTGAATCGATTGCCGGTGCTATATCTTCATACATTTCACCTAAAGTATCGGTTTCTGGCTTGTATCCTAACATACCATCGCCCAATATTAAATCGATTTTTGAATTTTTAAGTACTTTATCGCCCATGCGTAAAATTCTGCCGTCTTGTTCAATACGCAAAACCACATCTTTGGCAAAATCGGGTTCGTATTTAATTTGTCCTTTCACCAAGCCTAACGATTCTAAAATAGCGGTTGAATGGCGCAATGTTCTACCATCTAAATTTGGTAAACGTACAGACGAATATCCTTTGGCATTAATCTTTACATAAATTTTACGACCTTGTTTTACGGCATCGTTTGCTTTAGGATCTTGTTCTGAAATCGTTAATGGCGGATACTTTGGATTGTAATCAATTGTATCAATAATAATAATTTCAAAACCATTGTCTGCAACGGCGTTCATTGCCTTTTCAACCTTCATTTTAGTTAAATCGGGTACAGGAATTTCGTTGCCGTGACGTGTATAAATATTTAAAAACTGTAAGCTTCCAAAAATAAGTGCGGCAATGATTACCACTGCTGCTATTAACGAGAAAAAAAACTGCCTACTTTTTATAAATGATGTAAAACCCATAGAGTTATTTATTTTAGCAAAGTTATCAATTATGTTACGTGTATTTTTATAAATTTGTTTTAAAGTAAGGTAAATACATCTTACAAAAATAAAATATAAAAATACATTATTAAATGAAAAACGTAGCAATTATTATGGGAGGATATTCTAGCGAATATAAAATATCCTTAAAAAGCGGCGAAGTTGTTTATAATCATTTAGATAGCACTAAATATAATTTATACAAAATACACATTTTAACAGAAGGCTGGTTTTATGTTGATGAACAAAATAACCGCTTTGTTGTTGATAAAAACGATTTTTCGGTAACGGTAAACAACCAAAAGATTACGTTTGATGTTGTTTTTAACGCCATTCACGGAACACCGGGCGAAGACGGATTAATACAGGCTTATTTAAAACTGTTGAATATTCCGCAAACGTCTTGCAATTACTACCAGTCGGCACTTACGTTTAACAAGCGCGACATGCTTTCTGTGTTGAAGCCTTACGGAATTAAAACGGCAATTTCGTATTACTTGAACAAAGGCGATGTTATTGATGAAAATCAGATTATTCAGCGTGTTGGGCTGCCTTGTTTCGTTAAACCTAACAAATCGGGATCGAGTTTTGGAATTTCGATGGTAAAAGACAGTGAACAATTATTGCCAGCGATTGACAAAGCGTATGTAGAAGACGATGAAATTATTATTGAAAGTTATCTAAAAGGAACAGAAGTTTCGGTTGGTGTAATTAAATACAAAGAACAAACAATGGTGTTGCCAATAACCGAAATTGTTTCTGAAAACGACTTTTTTGATTACGAAGCGAAATATGAAGGAAAATCGAGCGAGATTACTCCTGCAAGAATATCCGATGATGAAAAAGCTAAAGTAGAAGATGCTGCCAAACGTATTTACACCATTTTAAAGATGGATGGTTTTTCTCGATCTGAATTTATCTTAGTAAGTGGCGAACCGTTTTTATTAGAGATGAATACTGTTCCGGGCTTAACTACCGAAAGTATTTTACCACAACAAGCTCGTGAAGCAGGAATCTCGTTAAACGAATTGTTTGACAACGCTATTGAATTAGCTTTAACCAGAACGCATTTTTAATGAAAAAAGCTGTTTTTCCAGGTTCGTTTGATCCAATAACCAACGGACACGTAGATGTTATTACCCGAGCTTTGCCTTTGTTCGATGAAATTATTATTGCAATTGGTACAAATGCCGAAAAAAAGTACATGTTTAGTTTAGAGGAACGCAAACGCTTTATTGAAGAAACTTTTGCCAACGAACCTAAAGTTAAAGTGGATCTCTACCAAGGATTGACTATTGATTACTGCAAAGAACAAAATGCCGATTTTTTACTGCGTGGTTTACGAAACCCTGCCGATTTTGAGTTTGAAAAAGCCATTGCACACGCCAATAGATTGGTTTCGGGTATTGAAACGGTTTTCTTACTAACAGCTGTAGACACATCGTTTATAAGCTCGAGCATTGTACGAGATTTTATCCGCAATAATGGTGATTATAGTTTATTGGTTCCAAAGGCGGTCAAGAAATAAATATATAATGAAACACTTAATTATTTTATCATCATTTTTCATATTAATATCTTGTACATCATCAAAAAAGACAGGAGATGATTTTTCAAAATTCAATTTAAAATTCCATAGCGATTCGATTTTTCAAATGCAAAGAATCAAGTTCCCTCTTAAAGGAAAATTTATAACTAAGAACGATAATGAAAATTGGAGTATTGAAAATTGGAAAATGCTTAGAAAACCTGTTGGGGAGTTATTATTTGCTCAATTTGAACAAAAAAGTATAATTGAGGATTCTATTGTAATTGAAGAAATTTCGTATAAAAAAATTGGTTTTTATAGCTATGTTGAATTTAAGTTAATAAATAAAAAATGGTATTTAGTTATGATTAACAAAACTGATTTACATTAGTATTCAAGAATAAACATATTTTATAAACAAAAAAGCGATGACTATATACACTGCCCCCAAAAAGTTAGACACTTTTGGGGGCAGTGTATTTCTCTTCAGCTTCTCTTTTGTGGTACCTCCAGGAATCGAACCAGGGACACATGGATTTTCAGTCCATTGCTCTACCAACTGAGCTAAGGTACCGAGTATTAAACTCTGTAATTTTGTGGTACCTCCAGGAATCGAACCAGGGACACATGGATTTTCAGTCCATTGCTCTACCAACTGAGCTAAGGTACCGAGTAATTAAACTCTGTATTTTTGTGGTACCTCCAGGAATCGAACCAGGGACACATGGATTTTCAGTCCATTGCTCTACCAACTGAGCTAAGGTACCGTTTTGTTAGGTAAACTACCTCTCAAAAGCGATTGCAAATATAGAGGCTTTTTTTAATATTATCCTAATCTTTTCAAAAAAAAATTTACCTACCTTTGTTGAAATATGCCTGATAAATTATGATTATTTGTATTGATGTTGGTAACACACGGACTAAAGTTGCTGTATATGAAAACAGTACGCTTCAACAGTTAATTATTACCAATAACGAAAAATTGATAAAAAATATATCAAAACAGATTCAAGGAATAGAGAATTGTGTGGATATTATCTTGTCATCGGTTGGTGATTTATCTTTGGAAACTATTGAAGACCTTAAAAAACTGGGTAATTTAATTACTGTAACGCACGAAACGTTCCTTCCCTTTAAAAATTTATACAGTACACCTACCACTTTAGGAATCGATCGAATTGTTCTGGCTGCTGGTGCTACATTGAAGTATCCAAACCAAAACCGACTGGTAATTGATGCCGGAACCTGCATTACGTACGATTTTATTAATAGTTCCAACCAGTACCATGGTGGTGCTATTTCTCCAGGCATCGGACTTCGATATAAAAGTTTGAACGATTATACGGCAAATCTGCCTCTGGAAAAAATTTCAGAACTACATCCGTTTGTAGGAAATTCAACATCTACCTCTATTCAATCGGGAGTTTTAAACGGCGTAATTGCAGAGATTGAAGCCTTTATAGATCATTTTAAACATCTCGATGAAAATTTAACAGTAATTTTAACGGGCGGAAATTCCGAATTTTTGGTAAACCGTTTAAAAAATAGCATCTTTGCCAATCCGAACTTCTTATTAGAAAGTTTATTTTTATTACATCAACACATTGTATCAAATGATTAAAAAAATTATATTGGGAGTAGCTTTGGCGGGTATATCAAATACTTACGCGCAACAAGGTACCGCTTCTCCTTATTCTTACTATGGTTTTGGCGAGAAACATTTTAAAGGATCAAACGAAATAAAATCTATGGGTTCTTTAGCTGTTTTCAGTGACAGTTTACACATAAATACGTTGAATCCTGCTTCATACTCGAAACTGCAAGCTACAACTTTTTCATTAGGTGCATCCTACAAATCAACCGACTTATCAAACGCAAACAGTAAAGAAAAAACCACAAGCGGATCTTTTGATTACCTAACAATGGCTTTTCCGGCTGGCGATTTCAGAGTTGCTGTAGGTATTATGCCGTATTCTTTTGTGGGATATAATATTCAGAACACAAGCAAATCAGGTAATTTCACTCAAGCAAATCAATTTAATGGTGAAGGTGGTTTAAACAGAACGTTTTTAGGTTTAAGTTATAAAATCAATAAAAATTTTAGTATTGGTGTTGATGGAGCTTATATTTTTGGTGATACAGAAACTAGCGCTATAACATTTATAACCGATAATGGCGAAGGTGTACCGTTAGATCGCGGAAGTCGTTTACGCAACAAGAACAATTACAGCGGACTTGCCGTTAATGCCGGTTTAAACTTTGAACAACCTTTAAACAACAAATTATCTTTATTTGCAACTGCTACATTTAGCCCTGAAATGAAGTTGAAAAACGATCAGGAAAGTATATTGGCTACCGTTAAAGCTGACAGCAATTTAGGTTTTGTTGAAATTGATTCAAGAACGACTACAGATTACGATGAAAAAATGTTGTTACCAATGAATTATTCTATTGGTGCAGGTATTGGTAATCATTTAAAATGGTTTGTTGGTGCAGAATATACGGCTACACAAACATCAAAATACAACAATTTCTACAAGTACGAAAACGCACGTTATAACGATTACATGAAAATTGGATTAGGTGGTTTTTACACTCCGAAATACAATTCATTTGAAAGTTATTTTGAAAAAATTTCGTACCGTGCCGGTGTAAATTACGAAAATACCGGATTGGTTATAAACAATCAGGAAATTAAAGGTTACAACGCAAACATTGGTATTGGCTTACCTGTTCCTTTCAGTAAAACGATGATGAGTAATTCTAATATCAATATTGGTTTTGAATACGGACAAAAAGGAAATACGAATATGGGCTTGATTAAAGAAAATTACTACGGCGTTCACGTTGGCTTTTCTTTTAGCGATGTTTGGTTTAAACGCAGAAAATTTAACTAATTGAAAAAATATTTTGCACATATTATAGTATTTGCTTTTGTATTTTCTGCTTGTAACAATGATTTAAAAGACATTCAGAATTTAAACAAAAAACAACTGTACCCTACCGGCGAAGCAGATTCCATAAATGTTAAATACACGGATTCTGCCAAAATAAAAGCCGAACTTTATGCTGTAAAAATGTTAGATTACGGAAAGGCAAAGTATTCGTTTAACCACTTTCCAAAAGGTATAAAGGTTACGGTTTATGACAGTAACAGAAACAAAAATTTCATAGTTGCAAAACAGGCAACTGTTTATAATAAAACGGGAATTATTAATTTGGTAGGCGATGTAAAAATCACGTCGCACGACGGTAAGGTAATGCAGACACAGCAAATGTATTACGACCAAAAGAACAACTGGTTTTTTACCGAAAATTATTTTAAGGTTACCGATAAGAATAAAAGTTTTTTTGAAGGAATCGGCGTTGATTTCGATCAAAATTTTAAAATTGTTAATGCACAACAAAACCGTGCCGAACTAAAAGACGTTAAAGATGAAAATTTATAAAATTATAGCTTACATTTATTTAGTATTTGCCTTGTTTTTTATTTACGAAGCATACCGTGCGTATAGCAGTGGCGAAGATTATTTAATTAGACTTTTATTGGCTGGTATTGCAATTTTTATGTTTATATTCAGGTTGCGAAGCATTAATCGTTTGCCTCAAAACAAACAATAGCTAAATGATAACTTTTGGATTTATATTTCTTAGTATTGCCGTATTAATCTGTTCAGGATTGATGGTTGCTTATTCTAACGCAAATAAAATCTATCTTAATTTAGAGTCTAAAAAAACAGACGCCGACAATCATTATTTAAAAACCGTTACCGAACAGCCTCGTTTGTTTATTGGTGCTTTAAAGGTGGGCAAAAGTATTTTTACCACCGTTTTAAGTCTGCTTTTTTTTACTACTTTTCTAAATTCGTACGAATTTGACGATTTATGGAAAGTATTACTTTTTCTATTTCTGCTGTACATTATTTCTAAATTTATTCCGCAAGCCTTTGTAAAACCGTTTGCTAATGAAATCATCCTAACAGCAAAACCGTTTATTCAGGTTATCTTAAAACTTTTCGGATCTATTGCGCAGTTTTTTATTTCGATAAGCGAAAAATCTTTAGAACGAAAATATCCTTACGCGAAAGATACTGAATTCAACCTTTTAAGCACCGGCGATTTAGGCACTTACATTTCCCAACAGATTCAGGCAAGCAGCCAGCAGGAACAGTTGGAAAACGAATTCGAGATATTGAAAAACGCGCTTTCTTTTCCCAAAGTTAAGGTAAAAGAAATCATGACACCTCGAAACGAGTTTGAATACATCAATGAAAATGATGATATTGAAATAATTCGTAAAAAGTTTGTAGACACCGGTTTTTCTAAAGTTTTAGTAATTAACGATACCAACGAACACTTTATTGGCTATCTGCACACTTACGATTTACTACAGCTGCAACAACCTATCGAGGATTTTATTCGTCCATTCGTTTATGTTTATGACGATCTTTTAATTAAAGATTTGTTGAACACCTTAACCATTCGTAAAAAATCGATTGCACTGATAAAAAATACCGATAACGATATTATTGGTTTGGTTACTTTAGAAGATATTATCGAGGAACTTTTTGGTGAAATCACTGATGAACATGACGATACATTGATTGCAAAACAGATTTCGGACACCGATTTTATTTTTTCGGCAAGTTTGGATATCGACGATCTAAAAGAAAAATTTGATGTGGTAATTCCCGAATCGGAACATTATCATTCTTTAGGCGGATTTATCTTTCATCATTTAAAACGTCACCCGAAAGCAAAAGAAACAATTACTATTAAATCGTTCAAAATAAAAATTCTGGCAGCAACAAATACCCGAATTAAAACGGTTGCGCTAACTAAATTACAATAATGCATCAAAAAAAGATGCATTTTTTTTTATTCCCTTTTTTTATTTAACAGATAATTGTATTTTCGCTCATTGAAAAAATTACACATTATATAAAATGGCAGTTTTACAGAAAATTAGAGAGAAATCTGGTTTACTTATCGGAGTAATCGGATTAAGTTTATTCGCTTTTATTATTGGCGGTTTGTTTGAAGGAGGCATTAATTTTACTTCTCGCAATGTTGGTGAAGTAAATGGTGTTGCAATTTCGGCAGCCGACTATTCCAACAAAATTCAGAATTTAGAACAAAGTGGTCGCGGCAAAGGTGCGCAACTGCACAATCAGGTTTGGTCGAACGAAGTTCGTACTATTTTGTTTACCGAACAGTTAGACAAAGCTGGATTGCGTTTAGGAAAAGATCAATTGATAAATGTTTTAAAAACTGATCCAAGTTTCGCTCAAAACCCTCAATTCTTAAATGATGCAGGTAAGTTCGATATCAACAAATTCAACACCTTTTTAGCTCAAATGAAAGCACAAGGTCCACAACAGTGGAATGCTTGGTTAGCTTACGAAAAACAGTTAGAAACAGTTGCAAAAGAGCAAATGTACCTTAACATGATTAAAGGTGCAATTGTTACTACAACTGCCGAAGCTAAAATGGTTTACAAAAACGAAGCTACAAAAGTATCTTTTGATTATGTTACTATTCCTTTTTCTTCAATCAACGACGATCAGGCAAAAGTAACGAACGACGAGATCAACGCATACGTTAAAAAACACGCAAAACAGTTTAAAACTACACCTTCACGTAAGGTAGAATATGTTTTTGTTGCGAACAAACCTTCTCAAGAAGATGAAGCTGCATCAAAACAAATCATAGACGATTTATTGAAACCATCGATTGTTTTCAACAAAACAACAGGTAAAAACGACACCATTTCAGGTTTTGCAAAAGCTACAGATATTAAAGCATTCGTAAACCAAAATTCTGACGTTCCTTTTGATTCTACTTACTACGCAAAAGAGCAGTTACCGGTAGAACATGCAGAAAAATTATTCGCTGCACCAACAGGCTCAATTTACGGTCCGTATTTATTTAACGATTATTATGCGGTTTCTAAAGTTGTTGCAAAGAAAAATACAGCAGAAACTGTTGATGCTTCTCATATTTTAATTGCTTACAAAGGTGCAGACAGAGCAGACGCAGCAGTTACTTTAACAAAAGAAGAAGCAAAAGCAAAAGCTGAAGCATTATTGAAACAAGCTCAAGGCGGTGCAGATTTTGCTGCTTTGGCTACAGAAAACACAAACGATACCGGTTCTAAAGCAACTGGCGGTAAATATCCAAACATCAACAAAGGACAAATGGTTCCAAGCTTTGATCAGTACATCTTTAATAATCCGGTTGGAAAATTAGGAGTGGTAGAATCTGATTTTGGTTTCCACGTTTTAAAAGTTGATAAAGTAAACGAAAAAGAAGGTGTTCAATTGGCAACTATCGCTAAAAAAATTGAATCATCTACAAAAACCGAAGACCGTATTTATGCACAGGCTAACAAGTTTTTAGAAAGTGTAGAAAGCAACAGCAACGATTTCGCAAAACAAGCTACAGCACAAGGTTTGGTTTCGTTCCCTGCTACAAAAATTGATCCTTTCGACGATCAGTTAACTGGTGTTGAAGGTACACAAGCTGAAGCGATTCGTTGGGCATCTAATAAAAAAACAAGCATTGGCGATGTTAAGAAATTTGATTCTGCAGACGGATATTTAGTTGTGAAATTAGTTAGCATCAACGATTCTGAAGTAATGGATGCTGATGATGCACGCCAAACTGTTGAGCCAATTTTAATCAAAGAGAAAAAAGCAGCTATTATTCGCAAGCAAATGGCAGGAAACACTTTAGAAGAAGTTTCTAAAAATGCTAAAGCTGGAATTGTAAATGCTATTGAAGTTACTGGTGCAAACCCAATGGTTAACGGTTTCCAAGAGCCTTTGGTTGTAGGTGTAGCGTTAGGTAGAAAGCCAAACGAAACATCAAAATTAATCGATGGTAGTAACGGTGTTTACATGGTTAAAACCAAAAGTGTTACCAAAGCTGTTGATTTACCTAACTATTTAACTTACAAACAAAAAGTAGGAACAAACAACCGCCAAATGGCTCAAAACATGGTCTTCAGCGCAATGTATCAAAATGCAAAAATCGAAGACAACCGCGCGAAAGTTTTACAATAAAATTTAAGTGAGTACAACATATAAAAGTCCGTTTTAAAACGGACTTTTTTTTATCTATTAATTTGCTATTTTTGTAGCAACAAACTAATAACAAATGAAAGCATACGTATTTCCCGGACAGGGTGCCCAATTCGTTGGAATGGGTAAAGATTTATATGAAACATCGGCAGTTGCAAAAGAATTATTCGATAAAGCCAACGAAATTTTAGGTTTTAACATTACCGAAATTATGTTCAACGGTACCGATGAAGAATTAAAACAAACCAAAGTAACTCAGCCAGCGGTATTTTTACACTCGGTAATTTTGGCAAAAACCTTAACCGATTTTAAACCGGAAATGGTTGCGGGACATTCGTTAGGAGAATTTTCTGCCTTGGTAGCAAACGGAACGCTTTCTTTTGAAGATGCGTTGCAATTGGTATCAAAACGTGCAATGGCAATGCAAAAAGCCTGCGAAATTACTCCATCTACAATGGCGGCGGTTTTAAATTTAGATGATAAAATAGTAGAAGATATTTGCGCATCGATTGACGGTGTTGTTGTGGCAGCAAATTACAACTGTCCTGGACAATTAGTGATTTCGGGCGAAACAAAAGCGGTTGAACTAGCTTGCGAAAAAATGAAAGAAGCCGGTGCAAAACGCGCATTAATTTTACCTGTTGGTGGTGCATTTCACTCGCCAATGATGGAACCTGCTCGTGAAGAACTGGCTGCTGCTATTGAAGCTACCACTTTTAACACGCCAACTTGTCCGGTGTATCAAAATGTAACGGCTGCTGCAGTTTCAGATCCTGCAGAGATTAAGAAAAACTTAATTACGCAGTTAACTGCTCCGGTTCGTTGGACACAATCGGTTCAACAAATGATTGCCGATGGAGCGACATCTTTTACCGAAGTTGGTCCAGGTAAAGTTTTAATGGGCTTGATTAACAAAATCAATAAAGACGCAGAAACTATAAAAGCTTAAACTTAAAACGACTTCAAAAACAGAAGTCGTTTTTTTATATCTTTAAAGAAAAATAATTATGAAGTTTTTAAGTTTAATATTTCTGATTTTACTCATTGGTTGTGAACCAAAAGAAGATAAACCAGAATTGGACTATGTGAAAATGGAAATGTTCCCTTCTTTAGGAGGTCCACCTTCAAACATATCAATTGACTTAAAAAATAAATTATTAACATTTAGTAATTTACAGATGATCGGCACTTATAATGAAAATTGTGAGGAAGATTATAGTAATATTAATACAATTAAAGAGTTTGTTTACATCAATTTGAATGAAGACGAAATGAATAATTTAAAATCTATTTTAAATGGTAGATTTTTAGAATCTATAAAAAAGAACAATAAAAGTTTACTTGATAACCCAAAACAATATGATGGAATGATATTCGATGGAATAACTTTTGAATTGGATATTGTTAAAGGAAATCAAGTGTTTTCTACAGATCAGTATTTAATTTTAGAAAGAGAAGATGAAGTTAAAATTTATGAAATTTTGAAAATCATAAAGAAACATTCCAATTCAGAATGGAATAAAAAGTATTTTGATAATTTATCTTTTTATCTAACTAATTTTCCAGATCAATCAAATTACAAACAAAAATTCCCATGATCCCAAAATTACGAACCGTAACAGTTACCCGATATATTACTCCTTTGCGTGAAGGCGGATCCCTACCCGCTTTGGCAGAAGCCTGTGACGATTTTAAATACGTGATAAAATTTCGTGGTGCAGGTCACGGTGTGAAAGCCTTAATATCAGAATTATTGGGCGGAATAATCGCACAATATTTAGGATTACCCGTACCCGAACTTGTTTTTATAGAATTAGACGAAGCTTTTGGGCAAACCGAAGGCGATGAGGAAATTCAAGATTTATTGAAATTCAGTAAAGGATTAAATTTAGGTCTGCACTACCTTTCGGGTGCCGTAACATACGATGTTGCTACCAATGATTGCGACGAACTGCTGGCTTCAAAAATTGTTTGGTTAGACAGTTTTATTACCAATGTAGACCGTACGTTTCGCAATACCAATCTGTTGATCTGGCATAAAGAATTATGGCTGATAGATCACGGTGCATCATTTTACTTTCAGCATTCGTGGGATAATTGGGAGAAAACATCTGTAACACCGTTTCCATTAATCAAAGACCACGCGCTTATTAAAAAAGCAACCAAATTGCAAGAGGCGCATACCGAATTCATTGGGAAATTGAACAACAATGTGTTGCGTGAACTGGTAAACATCATTCCCGATGAATTTCTAAACTGGCAGGAAGGTCCAAGTAACGAAGAAATTCGCGAAGTGTATTATCAATTTTTGTCGAACCGATTGGCGCATGCCGATATCTTTCTAAAAGCTGCTCAAGATGAAAGATAAAGTTGTTTACGAATATGCTGTAATTCGAGTTGTTCCAAAGGTTGAACGCGAAGAATTTATAAATATAGGTTTGATTTTATTCAGTAAAAGAAAACGATACATTAAGTTTGATTATCAAATTCCCGAAGAAAAAATCAGAAGTTTTTGCAACGAATTCGATTTAATTCAATTAAAAGAAAATTTAGAATCGTTTGCTAAAATTTGTTCAGGAGCTAAAGACGGCGGACCAATTGCTGCATTAGAAGCCGATGAAAAATTCCGTTGGATTACTGCTGTAAAAAGTTCAAGCATTCAATCATCACGCCCACATCCAGGTTTATCTACTGATTTAGATGCTACGTTTGATAAGCTGTATAAAGAATTGGTTTTGTAAAATGAAAAATATCTTTTTGTTTATAAATTGTTTAAGCTTGTTTTTTTCTTGTCAAAAAAAAGAAGTAATTGAGCCTACCCAAAAAATTGAAAGAGAGTTTATTAACGACCCTTTGGTTTACGAAGTAGTAAATGCTGTTTTAGAAATGCATGATTTCAAAAAAGATTCGGCAGAATATATGCTTACTTTTACCAACCCGTTGCTTTTTGATTTAGAAATAGATGAAGAAAATTTTTATGGTTATGCAGAAGAATATTTTGGTGAAATTGATAAAATTGAAATTGAAAATCAAATAAAATCATCAAAACATTGTTACTATCTAAAAGATAGAATAAATAATATTGAACTTATCGATTACAATTTAACAAACATTAAAACAGATGAACAATTAGATAGTCTGAATAAATCCGTTAAAAAAAATATTCCATACATTTTAATTAGCTTACCAATCTTCAACAAAGAAAAAAACGCAGCATTTTTGTCATATCATTATGATTGTGGTTATTTGTGTGCACACGGAAAAAAGTTTTTCATTAAAAAAGTTAATGGGAAATGGGAAATAGCTTTAGTTTACGAAGAATATATAAGTTAATTGGTTAATCATAAAAAAGTCCTCAATTGAGGACTTTTAGTTTTATTCTACTCTGAATGACACTTTACAGATAACACCATAAGTTGAAATTTTGCCATCATTTACGTGGCATTTCATATCTTTCACATAAACAGAATCAATATTTCTTATTGATTTAGATGCCTCTGCAACTGCTTGTTTAACTGCATCGTCAAAACTTATTTCAGATTGAGCGATTACTTCAATTACTTTTACAATACCCATTACAATTATTTTTTAAATTTATTAAATGTAATAAAAAAATCAGAATATTATAATACACGCATTAATATCTATCATAAAAAAACTCCTAAATAAATTTACTTTATCAGGAGTTTTTAAATTTTAAATACTTTTTCTACTATTCTTCTACTACTTCAGCATCAGGTGCATTATTCATAACCGATTGGATACCGTTTTGACATCCCGCTAATGATTCATACATTTGGCTTGAACCAATGATTTGACCGTTTGTAGCTTTTAAATTGAAATAATGTTTTCCGTTTTTAGCTTCTAAAGTTTCAAATTTACTTTCGTCCTGGCTGTTTTTCTTTACAGATTCAACACCATTCATACAAGCTGACTTGGTTGTGTAACCTTCGCTCGATAAAATAATTTGTCCGTTAGTAGCCTTCAAATTAAATTGAAACTCTTCGTTTTTTCTTTTACTTACAAAAAATTTGCCCATGTTTTTGTTTTTAAAATTAATAAATGAATTTGTTTTAAATCTTATTTAATAAAATCTAAAACCGTTGAAGTTATAAAATCAATCTGATCTTTTTCTAATTCGGTATGCATTGGTAAAGCAATAACCTGCTCTGCAAACATATTGGTTACCGGAAAATCGGCATCGTTATAGCGAGCATCAGCATACGCTTTTTGTTTGTGTAACGGAATTGGGTAATAAATAGCACACGGAATTCCTTTTTCCTGCAAATGAGTTAAAAGTGCATCGCGTTTTCCATTGGTAATTCTCATAACATATTGGTGAAAAACGTGATCGTCTCCATCAATATCAAATGCAGGTGTAATAATGCTTTCATTTACAGAAAAAGCATCGTTATAAGCCTTTGCAGCTTTTTTTCGTGCCGTATTGTATGTATCTAAAAGTGGTAATTTTGCATTTAAAACTACTGCCTGAATACTGTCTAAACGTGAATTTACACCCACCACATCGTGATGATAACGTTCGTACATTCCGTGGTTTACAATTCCACGAATAGTATGCGCCAAATCATCATCATTTGTAAAAATTGCACCGCCATCGCCATAACATCCTAAATTTTTAGAAGGAAAGAACGACGTTGCACCAACATGACCAATAGCACCAACTTTTGTTTTTGTACCGTTTGCTGCCGTGTAATTTGCACCAATTGCTTGCGCGTTGTCTTCTATCACAAATAAATTATGTTCTTTTGCAAGATCCATAATAGCATCCATATTTGCAGCACGACCGAATAAGTGAACCGGAACAATTGCTTTGGTTTTTGGTGTAATAGCTTTTTTAATGGCTTCTACCGATATGTTCATAGAATCTTCTTCTACATCAACCAAAACGGGAATCAATCCTAACAACGCAACAACTTCTACCGTTGCAGCAAAAGTAAAATTGGCAGTGATAACCTCATCGCCCGGTTTTAAACCCAAGCCCATCATTGCAATTTGCAAAGCATCGGTTCCGTTGGCACAAGGAATTACGTGTTTAACACCCAAATACTGCTCTAAACTTTTTTGAAATTCATGAACTTTTGGTCCGTTAATATAGGTTGTAGTATCCAATACTTCCTGAATACCGACATTTACAATTTCTTTTATATCATCGTATTGACTTTTTAAGTCAACCATTTGTAGTTTTTTCATTGTTGAAAATTTGTTACGCAAAGGTAAAAAAACCGCTCGAATTTATTTTAATAAAAGAAAATAGTTAGCTGTTTAAAACAACATTTTTTAAAGCTTCTAACGCTTTTGGATAGATGTTTTTAAAATAGTCTAAATATTCATCGATTACATCAAGATCAACCGTAACTTTTGTACTGCCGTTATTTTCTGTAAACGTATAATTCTCGTGACCTCCCGCCCATTTTTCAACCATTTCTCCTGTTGTTACTTCGATATCGCCCTGAACAAAACCGTAATGACGAACAGACACGAATGCTGCCGGATTATTTTCTTCTACCTGTGAAATCATACCTGCCTTCTCTCCTTTTTCATCGGTTCCAACAAAATAAATCTTGTCGCCTTTATTCCAGCTTCCTTCGTACGTTGATGTTGGATTAAAGATCGAAGCCCAACTTTCGTACGTGCTTTTATCGTTCAAACCTAACATAGCTTCATAAACTTTCTGCGCTGGTGCAGGAATATCAACCGTAAACTGTAATTTTTCCATAATAAATATTTTAAACGTTAAACTGACGTAAATGATGATCTAAATGTTTGTAATACATGGTGTTCCATTCTTCGGCAGTCATTTTTCCGAACGAAAAATTTTCTTTTCCTTCAAAATGTGTCGATCCTAATTGTTGTGCTTTATTAATGTTCGCTATTAAAATACTTTTTTCAAGCTCAAAATCGCGTTCGTTGCTAATTACAAATTCAGGTGCGGTACGCTCGTTTTGTTTATATGGTTTAGGACTTGTGACAATTTTTTTTACAAAATTTTTAAGCATAAATTTCATAAAAAAGCCTGGTCTTTTAAACTTTTCAGGTTCAAACGTGTACGCATACGGCACATTACAGTGTGCAAGCATTTGTGCAACATCCATTGTTCCCCATTGGCGCTGGGTTGAAGGCTGTAAATTGTTGATTCTTTCAATTACCTCATTGCTAACATCGGTAGTAAAAATGTTCTTAATCATTGTTTTATTTTTATTTCAAATATACAATTTAGTACGATTTGAAGTATTTCTTGAAAATAAATTTTAAATGATTTATTAACGATCTGTGTCAGGTAAAGGATTTCGCTTAAAACAAATTCTTACTTTTGTAAACAAATCATTGCGAATGAAATTTCTTTATCAGTTAGGTATCAATTTAGCGGCACTTTTACTGCCTGTTTCCCGATTTTTCAGTCCGAAAATGAAATTGTTTGTCGATGGCAGAAAGCAATCATTTGCTGTTTTAAGAAATCAGATCGATAACAATCAAGAATATATTTGGTTTCATGTGGCATCGTTAGGCGAATACGAGCAAGGTTTGCCAGTGATGGAAGAAATTAAAGCGAAATATTCCGAATACAAATTGTTGCTGACGTTTTTTTCTCCTTCGGGATTCGAAATCAGAAAGAACAATAAAATTGCCGATATCACTATTTATCTTCCGTTAGATACAAAGCAGAATGTGAAACGCTTTTTAGATCTTGTGCAGCCTAAAATGGTATTTTTTATAAAGTATGAATTTTGGCCGAATTATCTGTATGAACTTAAAAACAGAAACATTCCTACCTATTTAATTTCAGGTATTTTCCGTAAAAACCAATTATTCTTTAAATGGTATGGCGGATTTTATAGAAAAGCATTGCAGAGTTTCGATCACTTTTTTGTTCAGAACGATGCATCAGCTCAACTGCTTAAATCGATCAATTTTAATAATGCCACCGTAAATGGCGATACTCGTTTTGATCGTGTAGCACAGATTGTTGAACGCGTAGAGCCTTTAGATTTTATTTCAGAATTTAAAAGTAACACCACAACAATTGTTATTGGCAGTTCATGGATTGATGATGAAGTAGTTTACTTACCTTACCTTAATAATAGTAAAAACGTAAAATTTATTATTGCACCACACAATATTAAGGAAGAAGAAATTACCCGATTGATTTCTAAAATTGATAAAAAAACGATTCGATACACCAACTACAAAACCAAAGACTTGAAAGATACCGAAGTTTTTATTATTGATACTATTGGAATTTTAACGCAGATTTACGCCTATGCTGATATTGCTTATGTTGGTGGTGCTTTTAAAACCGGATTGCACAATATTTTAGAACCCGCAACTTATGGAACGCCTGTAGTTATTGGTCCAAAGTATTCAAAATTTCAAGAAGCAAAAGATTTGGTTGCATTAGGCAGTTGCTTAGTAGTGAACAATACAGAAGAATTAACTACAACTTTTAATCGCTTAATTTCTGATGCTGATTACAGAAATGAGTTAGGTACAAAAAACCGAGAGTTTATTCTGAAAAACAAAAACGCGACTAAAGTTATTATGGATTTTATAAAAAGAAATATCCAAGATTATAAATAAATATTGCCACAAAATAAAGTAGAATTGATGTTAGATATTCTTTTCGTTTATATAATTTCAATTGAAAGTAAAAAACACCAAAAATAATTAAGGTTTTAAGTATATCTTGAAAAATCATGTTATTTACCAAATTATCAGGAATAATCGGATTATTCAAATCCATCTTTGTTTTAAAAGCTTTGACCAGTCCACCGAAAGCACAAAACATAGTCAAAACCATTGAAACAATATTAATTATTTTCAGAATTTTCGATTTCATTTCCACATCTAATAAATAACAACAAATATGATAAATTTTGAATTACTTGCCAAAGAAACCATTCCCGCAATTGTAAACCTAATGGTTGATTTTTATGCAATTGATGGTTATCCCATTAACAAAGAAACTACTACAAACCTATTTTTAGAATTTGTGAATAATCCCGAAGCCGGTAAATGTTTTGTAATTACATACAACAACGATATTTGTGGTTATACTATTTTGGTTCAATTCTTTAGTTTTGAAATGAGTGGAAATGTACTGTTGTTAGATGAGTTATATATCGACAATAATTTTCAAGGAAAAGGAATCGGTAAAAAAGCAATGGAATTTATCAAGCAATTCGCACAAGAAAATAATTACAAAAAAATTGTATTAGAGGTTGAACCGCACAACCAACGCGCCATTCAGTTATACGAAAAAGAACAGTTTAAAAAACACAAACGCGATTTAATGATTTTTCCGTAGATCTTTATCCAGCAAAAACAAGAACCCAAAACCAATTACATAGCAAAGCATATCCCACCACGAGAACGATGTTCCAATAACAATTCGTGCCAGCTTATTATCTTGCAGACCTAAAACAGTTACCAGTTTAAAGTACTGACCAATTTCTACAACAAAAGAAAAAGCTAAAGTAAACAACGCAATATAAATAGGCTTGCAGTTTACAAAAGCCCGTATAAAATAATACACAAACCAAACTACAATAATATCGCCAACAAACGGACGAATAAAATTATCGTGTACAAAAAGTGCAATGCATACTTCTACAGCAAAAATGACCAGCATTAGTGTAAAATAGCGCAAATTAAATCTTAAAAACTTCATAAATGCAGGCTAATAAACATCAAACATAAAAAAATCGTTTTAAAATTCGTACCTTGGGCATTCAAATTTTTCACTCTTTTAACAAATCTAAAAAATGAAAAAATTACTACGAGCTATCGTATTATTAGTTTCGTTTCCAATTTTTGCCCAACAAGGCGGCATGTGGGTTCCTTCTTTATTAAAAGGAATGAACGAAAAGGAAATGAAAAGCCTTGGAATGAAAATGTCGGTTGCCGATATTTACGATGTTAACAATTCAAGTTTAAAAGATGCAGTTCCGCAATTTAACGGCGGCTGTACCGCAGAAGTTATCTCATCTAAAGGATTATTGCTTACCAACCACCACTGTGGTTATGGCGAAATTCAATCGCATTCAACTGTAGAACACGATTATTTACAAGACGGATTCTGGGCAAAATCTTACGAAGAAGAATTACCAAATCCCGATGTTGAAGTTACTTTCATTGTAAGCATTCACGACGTTACTAAAGAAATAATGAACGGTGTTGATGCTATAAACGGCGAAGCTGAAAAGAAAGCTGCGGTTCAGAAAAACATCAACGATTTACAGAAATCATACAAACGCGAAGCTTGGCAAAGCGTTATGATTCGTACTTTTTTTGAAGGAAACCAATATATGTTGTTTGTAACCGAATCTTTTGAGGATATTCGTTTGGTTGGTGCACCGCCATCATCAATCGGAAAATTCGGATCGGATACTGATAACTGGGTTTGGCCACGTCATACCGGCGATTTTTCATTGTTTAGAATTTATGCCGATAAAAACAACCGACCTGCAAAATACTCAAAAGATAATGTGCCTTACACTCCGAAACATTTCTTACCAGTTTCGATTAATGGTGTTGAGCAAAACGATTTTACAATGGTTTACGGTTATCCGGGCAGAACGCAGGAATATCTTCCGTCTTTTGCTGTGGAACAAATTGTGAACGATTTAAATCCGGCAAAAATTGAAATCCGTGATAAAGCCCTGAAAGTTGCTGATGGATTTATGCGTCAGGATCAGGCAATCAAAATTCAGTATGCTTCAAAATATGCAGGAATTGCAAACTATTGGAAAAAATGGATTGGCGAAAGTCAAGGTTTAAAAAAATCGAATGCCGTTGCTGTTAAAAAATCGTTCGAACAAGAATTCATCAAACGTGCAAACGAAAAAAACAAAATGAACGAATATGGTAATCTATTGCCACAGTTCGAAAAAATCTATAAAGACATTACTCCTTATACATTAGCACGCGATTATTTCCAGGAAGTTACCTTACGTAATAACGAATTGCTTTCAGTAGGTTTCCGTCTGTATCAGTTGGAAAACGCTTTTACAAAAGGTGGCGAACAAGCTTTTAACGACCGTAAAGATAATTTAATTAAAGGGTTAGAATCTTTATATAAAGACTACAATAAAGATGTTGACCACGGAATTTTTAATGAAACGGTGAAACTGTACGGAACAAAAGCTCCGGCAAACCTTACACCTGCTTCAATTAAAGATAAAGATTATGTTGCTTTGGGTAACGATATTTACAGTAAATCGGCATTGACATCTTACGACGGATTAAAGAAATTGATGAACGGAAAAGCTGCCGATGTTGTTAAAAACATGCAGAAAGATCCGGGTTATGTATTAGCAAAAAGTTTAGCAGCAAATTATTTTGACAATGTTGCGCCAAGCTACGATAAAATGGCGTTAGAATTAGAAAGTTTGCAGCGTACGTATATGAAAGCACAATTGGAATTGTTTCCAGATGCGCGTATTTTCCCAGACGCAAACTCAACTTTACGTGTTACTTACGGTAAAATAAACGGCTACCAACCAAGTGATGCTGTTACGTACAGCCATGTTACCTATTTAGATGGGGTGATGGAAAAATATGTTCCAAATGATTATGAGTTTGATGTTCCGCAAAAACTGATTGATTTGTATAACAGTAAAGATTTTGGACCGTATGCAGATAAAAACGGGAAATTACCTGTAAACTTCATTGCTACAAACCATACAACAGGCGGAAACTCTGGTTCGCCGGCAATTGATGCACACGGTAATTTAATAGGTTTAAATTTTGACCGTGTTTGGGAAGGAACAATGAGCGATATTCATTACGATCCGGCTATTTGCAGAAACATTATGGTTGATGCACGCTATATTTTGTTCGTTATTGATAAATACGCGGGAGCAAAACACCTGATTGATGAGATGAAAATAGTAAAACCTAAAGAAACAAAGAAAACAAAGCGCTAAAACACAGCTTTTTACACACCAAAAATATTTTATAAAAAAAAATACAAAAAAATATTGTGGTATTAAAAAATTCATATCTTTGTAGAGAATTAATAATTAACTTTTATAATTAAAAAAATGAAAAAATTAGCATTATCATTAGTATTAGTAGCTTCAGTTGCATTCGTATCTTGTAAAGATACAGCTAAAGAAACTACAACTGAAGAGACTACAGTTGAAACTACAACTACAGAAGCTCCAGTTGTTGAAGAGGCTCCAGTTGTTGAAGAAACTACTACTACAACAGAAACTACTACTGAAGCTGCTCCAGCTACAGAAGCTCCAGCTACTGAAACTGCTCCAGCTAAGTAATTTCTAGTTAAGATAGAAAACTAATTAAGCCTTGCATTGCAAGGCTTTTTTTTTGCTTTATAATTTATTCAGTTGATTATAGCAAAATCTTATCTAACAAAGAGATTCTTCACTCCATTTCATTTCGTTCAGAATGACAAAAAATTCAACTTAAAAGATTATAGAAATTTTAAATTTCAAATCTATCCCTGAATAAACTCAAATAAAAAAGGATGTTTAAATTAAAACATCCTTTTTTATTAGTTAACCGTTGTTGGGTTTAAAGGTATTGCCAAATCTTGCTTAATAAACTCGCCACCAATCATTGGTATAAATAAGCGGTTGTATTTATCGCCTTCTGTTTTAGAATGTAATACACCACGCGTTGTATTCATTGTAAACATTGCTAATTCTTGTAATAATCCTTTTGGTAAAATTAACTGCTCTCCTTTAACGAAGAACTCCCATCCTGCAGGTTCAAATTCAAATTCACAAGAAACAGCTACATCAATAACTTCAACTTTGTCTAATAAAAATTTGAATTTAGCAATGGTTTTTACAAACTTCTTGTCATTGTTAACGCCAAACTGAAAATCAAAATTTAAGTCTAAAGTTCCGTTTTCTGTATCAACTTCATTTACTTTAAAATCTTCTGTTGTAATATTAATTAATCTGAAATTAATATTTACCGGTTGTTCACTCATATTATTTATTTGATATTTAATTATTCAACTCAATTAACTGTTCTAAATAAGAACGATCGTTGGATAAACGCGGAATTTTATTTTGTCCACCTAATTTATCTTTCTTGCTTAACCATAAATGAAAAAGGTCTGGCTGTGCTACATTCAAAACCAATTCATTCAAGGTCATGCTGTTGTAACGCTTGGCTTCGTAATCGGAATTTATTGTCTGTATGTTTTCATCGAGCCTTTTTGTAAAAGCCTTTAAATCATCAGGATTCTTTTTAAATTCAATCATCCATTCGTGTGCACCTTTTTCTTTATCCTTCATAAAAACAGGGGCTACGGTGTATTCCACTATATCCACATTAAATTCTTTCGCCGTTTTTGCTATGGCTGTGTCGGTATTTTCGATCATTAACTCTTCGCCAAAAACATTAATATAATGCTTTGTTCTGCCCGTAATTTTAATTCGATACGGACTTAACGACGTAAAACGAACGGTATCGCCAATTAAATAACGCCATAAACCAGAATTTGTGGTTATTACAACGGCGTAACTTTTATTGATTTCAACACCCGCTAAAGATACTGTTTTTTGGTTAGATGTACCAAAAGTATCCATTGGAATAAATTCATAAAAAATTCCATAATCCAACATTAGCAGCATATCGTCGGCATTATTCCGATCCTGAATGGCGAAAAATCCTTCGGAAGCATTGTAATTTTCGTAAAAACGGAATGAATCTTTAGGAAACATTTTTTTGTACTGATCCCGATACGGCTCAAAACTAATTCCTCCGTGAAAATAAACTTCGGCATTTGGCCAAAGTTCCAGTAAATTGTTCTTTCCGGTATCTTGCAAAACATTATTCAGCAAAACCATTAACCAAGAAGGCACACCAAGCAAACTGGTAACATTTTCGTTTTTTGTTTCTTTAACAATGGCTTTCATTTTCTCTGTCCATTCGTTCATTAAAGAAATTTTATTGCTTGGAGTTGATCCCAATTCTGCCCACAATGGTAAATTATCAATCAATATTGCAGACAAATCACCAAAAACGGTGTTGTTATCTTCGTACAACTGCTTGCTTCCACCCAAACGTAAACTTTTACCAGTGAAAAGCTGCGATTCTTCGTTATTGTTCAAATACAAACACAGCATGTCTTTGCCGGCTTTGTAATGACAATTCTCTAAAGCATCAGAACTTACGGGAATAAACTTACTTTTTGCGTTGGTGGTACCACTCGATTTTGCAAAATATTTAATAGGTTCGGGCCAATAAATGTTGGTTTCGCCCTTACGGCTGCGTTCTATCAGCGGTTCTACATCTTCATAAGCAGCAACCGGAACGCGGTCTGCAAACTGTTCATAGGTTAAAACAGATGAAAAATCGTACTTCTTCCCTATTTCGGTATACTTTGCCCGCTGAACTAAATTCAACAGCAATTCGTTTTGCACTTCGTGCGGATATTTCATAAACAATTCAATCTGATGAATACGTTTTTTTAAAATCCACGAAACAATAGAGTTAATAATAGATAATGCCATGTGCTTTTAATTGTGCTAAAATGCAAAATGAATAGATTACTTTGTATTTTTACAATTCATTCAAAAATATAAAAAATCTAATGCAATACGAAGGAGTTTTAAATAAAATGCACACCGAATTTTTAAATCCTATACAATATTATTTGGTTTTTGATCAGGCTTTTATAAACATGAATCAGGTGATTAACAAACAAATTGAAATTCAGCATATTGGCTATCATTGTTTAAATTGCAAAAAAGAGAAAAAAATATTCAGACAAGGTTTTTGTTACGATTGTTTTATGAAAAGCGCTGCTGCCGGTGATTGGATCATGCGTCCGGAATTAAGCACTGCTCATTTGGGAATTGCTGACAGAGATTTAGCGTATGAAGAAAAGGTACAATTGCAACCACATATTGTTTATTTGGCTGTTGCCAGCGATCTAAAGATCGGTGTTACTAGAAAAACGCAGGTTCCTACAAGATGGATTGATCAAGGTGCATCGTTTGCGATTGCAGTAACCGAAGTTCCTAACAGATATTTGGCAGGAATTACCGAAGTTTCTCTGAAAAATCATTATACTGATAAAACCAATTGGCGAAAAATGTTGACAAATCAAATTTTGAATGTTGATTTGAATGAGGCTGTTAAGAATATCGAGCAGTTTTTACCTGACGAGATTATCCCTTATTATAAAGAAACCAATCACGAAATTTATGAATTGAATTATCCGGTTGGAAAATATCTTACAAGCTGTAATAGTTTGAATTTAGATAAAACTCCGAATTATTCAGGTAAATTGATCGGTGTGAAAGGTCAATACCTACTTTTTGAAGACGGGACAGTTTTTAATGTTAGAAGCTATGAAGGTTTTAAAGTAAATGTGAGTGTTTTTTAATGGATTTTAAAATGCTTAAATATGTATAATATACTGCCAATGAAAAAAATGATTATCCTTCTTTTTATTACAACGAGTTGTATATTGGATATTTATTCACAAAACCCGCAAGATATTACAGGAGCTTACACTTTACGCGGTGGAAATCATTATTTAAAGCCCGATCATACTTTTGTTATTATTGGGTACGCAACGCTTATTACAGGAAAATGGGAACTGAAAGATAAAAGTTTGATTTTGTTTACGCCTGATCATCCCAAGGAAAAATTTTCGCTTTACGGCAGACACAATAAAAATATTGGCGACAGTGTAAAGATAATGCTATCGAACGGATTTTATGATGATGAAACACTGCTTCATTTTGGACCGCTTCAAAAACCTGTTCCCGAACTAAAACGAATCTTTAAGCCAGGACACCGGCATATTTCGTTTCCGTATGTTTATACCACAAAAGCAAATTCTGATTTTATTTCCTTCAGTTATTTTCCTTACGGTGAAGAAACTGCAACTCTGGAAATTTACACTTTTACAAACAAAGAAAACTACAACGATTTTATTGGATTTTATTTTGAAGATAAACATCAATACAAACCGTTTTACTATCAGTTTAAAAATGGAAAACTATATTACGATGAAGATTCATACAGCGAAAAAGAAGAGTTGGAAACAGTTTTACAAGAAAAATCAGTTGAATTACACGATCTAATAAATAATTTAACTCATCTTGATTTTTCGCCTCAAAAAATATTCTACACTCCACTATATAATGAATTTAATGGCAACGATGAAGAATTTAATTTAAATTTTGAATTTAATAAAGATAAAAATGCCTGGATTAATAAGTTGAATTACGTTGACAACGAAGAAAATTCTAAAGATTACGATTACAATACCATCAACATTCTTTACGAATATCAACAATTAAATGATTTCACAAAACAGAAAAGCGCTATAAAAATTGATCAAAAACCTATTTTTATTTCAAATTATGAAGATTGATTTTCGTACCAAAGAAACCAGATTAATTACATTTTATTTAATTATTGCTGCTTTAATGATTCTTAATCTTTGTCTTTTCGTTTCGGCTAGAATAAGTTTCGCTGGTTATTGGTCAGACCGTATTTTGTTTTGGATCTGGGTTTTTACGACACCATTTATTATCATTCTTTGCTGGAAAAAACTTTTTACAAAAATCTATTTCGGATTACTTGTGATTGGTTTAATTTTAAGTTTTCTGCCTATGGCGGTTCCTTTTTTCGCTATTTTCTTATCTGCAAGCGGTGAAGGAAGAATTAATCATTTTAATCTTGATAATAATATGCGTATACAAATTGTAAATTATGGAATTTTAGGCAGACCTCGCGTACAAGTTGTTAAAGATAACTTCTTATTTGATCAGATAAAATATGAAGATCAAGATGAAATTCAAAAGAATGACAGCACATGGTTTGAACTTCGCAATGCAAAAAATGTTATTTTAACCAACGAAACTGCCAACAGTATTACCGTAAAGTACTTCTTTGAAAATGATACACTAAATTCAACACATCAATTTCAATAAAAACATTTTTAAAATCTTAATATTAATTAGTCTATCTTTATAAGTACTTGTTTAAAAGCAATTTCATTTAATATTTAAATTATGAGGATATTCTGTATTTTACTGCTTGTTTTTTGCTTTAGTTCGTGTACAACCAACAGATATTTGATCAAACACTGTAGGCCTAATCCAAACGAACTGAATTTCGATCGTGTAAACGGTGTATACGAAGGAAGTGAATTATGGAACATTTTATACAAAAATTTCTCAAGAAAAAATGATACAACCGCACTTTCGGGAAATATTGAAACAGAAATTAATTTTAACGGTGTTGATAAAATTACTGCATCAGTTTATGACAACGGTTTAAAGAAAAACGAAATAACACTTGAAGCAAAAATCTATAAAGATTATGTTTCCATAAAAAAAAGACAACATTTAATTCCGTTCCCTTTTATTTATTTTAAAAGCGATGTTCACAAAACCCTTCTCTACACAAACTCTGAAAACAACCTTGGACTATGCGCTTACGAAAGTGTAACACTGAACATACTTGTATTTGCGGGTGGTAAAACCAATCATTTTTCTTCAGATTACATTAAAAAATCTAATTAACTTGTTATGAACTTTATTTGGTTTTCCTAGCAAAATAATTGCTCATAATTGTTACAAAACTTATAATTGTTGCGGTACTTACCGGCATAATAATCGCAGCGACCAATGGCGATAAATTGTTTGATAACGCAAAACTTAACCCCACAATATTATAAGTAATCGCCAAACAATAACTCATTTTAATGGTTTTCATGGCATTTTTAGCAAAATTTAAAAAGTAAGGTAATTTAGTAAAAACCGATGCATCAATAATAGCGTCGCTGGCTGGTGTAAAAACATTTACGTTTTCGGAAATCGATATACCAATATCACTTTGAGCCAACGCGCCAGCATCGTTCAAACCATCGCCAATCATTAGTACATTATGGTTTGTAAGCTGTAAATTTTTAATAAAATTCAGTTTGTCGTCAGGTTTTTGATTAAAAATTAATCGGGTATTTTCAGGAACCAATCGTTCCAACATACGTTGTTCACCATTGTTATCGCCTGAAAGCACATACAATCTGTAATTTCTGTTTTTCAGAGTATCAAACAATTCCTTAATACCTTCGCGATATTCATTTTCGAACACATAAAAACCTTTGACTTTATTATTTATACTGATATAAACTTTAGTTTGATTGATTTCTGAAGCATCGGTCACTCCTACCCAACTTGCCGAACCAATTTTCAACGTTTGATCCTTAAAAGATCCTTCGATACCTTTTCCGGCAACTTCCTGATAATGCATCGGCTTTTCGATAGATGTTTCGGGCAAAATTAAATACAATCGTCGGCTTAAAGGATGGTTTGATCCACGCACAATGTTTTTCACAGCTGTTAAATCATCTTTTGAAAGCGGATCGCCCACGTATTTAATCTGCTGATTGGTGTTTGATGTCAGCGTACCCGTTTTATCAAAAACAACCGTATCAACTTTAGAAAGCTGTTCAATTACGGCGGTATTCTTCAAATAAAATTTCCGTTTTCCCATTAATCGAATCACATTTCCCCAAGTATAAGGCGCGGTTAATGCCAATGCGCACGGACATGCAACGATTAAAACGGCGGTTAAAACATTAAAAGCATCGTTAAAACTTGTAAAACTCCACCCAATAAAACCAACAATAGCAATGGTTAACAAAGCCGGAGTAAAAATATGACTGGCTTTATCGGTAATAGTCTGTATTTTTTGAGAAACTTTTTTCTGAAAAACCTCATTGCTCCACAACTGCGTCAGGTAACTTTGCGAAACCGTATTTATGGCTTCAACAGTCACGGCGTTACCTACCTGCTTTCCGCCCGCATAAATTTTATCGCCCGATTTTTTCTCAACCGGAACAGCCTCGCCCGTTACAAAACTATAATCGATAAAAGCGGTATCAGATAATAGAATGGCATCAACAGGAATTAATTCTTCATTGCGAATCAACAATTGATTTCCTTTTTCGATCTCGTAAACCTGAATTGGTACTTCTTTCTGCTGATCTATTTTCGTCACTGCAATTGGGAAATAAGATTTATAATCTCGTTCAAACGATAAAAAATTATAGGTTGTCTGTTGAATAAGTTTTCCCGAAAGCATAAAAAAGACCAATCCGCACATACTGTCTAAAAATCCAGCTCCGTCTTGAAAAAAGATATCCACCAAACTACGTACAAACATTACAATTATTCCCAACGCCATAGGAATATCAATATTGTACGCCCTAGTTTTTATGCTGTGATAAGCCGATTTATAGTAAGGTGTTGCCGAATAAAGAAAAACGGGCAATGCCAAAAGTATGTTGAAATATCTGAAAAAATCACGGTATTGGTGCATCCAGACATCTTCTACATTAAAATATTCGGGAAATGAAAGCAGCATAATGTTTCCGAAACCAAAGAACGCCACGCCAATTTTATAGAGTAAACTGCGATCGATCAACTTTGGTTTTGCATCGTATTGTTCTAGACTTATGTAAGGTTCGTAACCGATTGATGCTAAAAGCAACACCAAATTTTTCAGAGAGATATTTTCGCTGTTATAGGTAATACTTACTTTTTTTTGCGAAAAAACTACCTGCGAATGAGTTACACCAGCGTTTAAAGTGTTTAGGTTTTCTAAAATCCAGATACACGAACTACAATGAATATGCGGAATGTACAAACGGACAATCTGCGTGGATCCTTCCTTAAAATCGAGCAATTTATCGGCAATATCTGCGTTATCCAGATAATTATATTTTGAAGCTACATCTTTTGGTGCTGCCCCCGGATTTTTTTGAAAATCGTAATAAATGCCTAAACCGTTTTCCGAAAATAAATCGTAAACCGTTTGACAGCCTTTGCAGCAGAAATCCTTATCATTAAAAACAATCACCTCATTTTCAACAATATCATTTCCGCAATGATAACAATTCAACATTTCTTTTTGCTTTATACCTTGTACAAAATTCCGAAGCAGGATCGGCAAAAAAAATGATAATTGTCATAATAATCGTATATTTGTAAAAACTAAATTTAATGGGCAAGTGTGAGCAGTGCATCGTTAGAGAATTAAGTTCGTTAAAGGCATTGTCTAAAGACGAATTAATTCACTTGGCGAAGTGTAAAGACAGTTTTCTTATAAAAAAAGGCGACGTTATTTTTAGCGAAGGCGATGTAATGAACGGCGTTTACTGCATTAAACAAGGCACTTGTAAATTGGTTAAGATGAATTCCAGCGGAAAAGACACCATTTTAAAGTTGATTACCAAAGGCGATTTGTTAGGACAAACATCGATCTTAACCGAAGGAAAAGCTACTTTAAGTGCCGTTGCGGTTGAAGACATGCAGGTTTGTTTTATTCCGAAAAATGAAGTATTAGGCTTTATTGGCAACAACAAGAATTTTTCGTTTGAAGTTACAAAAGACGTTTGCCAAAACCTTAACTACGCAACCGATTTTGCCATAAATCACACTCATAAAACCGTAAAAGAACGTCTAGCACTTGCTTTGCTCGATGTTTTAGATTCTGCCGGAACCGATGCCGAAGGTTTTTTAAACCTACAATTAAGCAGAGAAGAAATTGCAAGTATGGTTGGAACTGCTACCGAAAGTTGCATAAGACTGCTTGCCGAATTAAAAAAACTGGGAATTATAGATTTAAAAGCAAAAAGAATAAAAATTTTAAAGCTGAACGAATTAAAAAGTTTAGCACAATAATTTTATAAAGCCTTTTAAAGTAAATGCTAATTTGTGTATTTTCGCATTATGATGAATACAAACGATACAGCATTTTTAACCGATTTTTTAAAAACGCCCAAACAAATAACAATTGTTCCGCACCGCAACCCCGATGGTGATGCATTAGGTTCGTGTTTAGGTCTTTACCACGTTTTAATACAGCTTAACCATACCGTAAAAGTAATTTCACCTAACGAATTTCCCGAGTTTATTTCGTGGCTTCCTGCTTCTGAAGAAGTTTTGGTTTTCGAAAAAAACTTCGATGCCTGCAAAACATTTTTACAGGGAAGTGATTTGGTTTTTACGCTAGATTTTAATGCGTTGCACCGTGCAGGCGATCAAATGGGATCGTATTTAGAGAAATTGCGCAAACCGTTTGTAATGATCGATCATCACCAAATGCCCGATGCGTATGCAAAAATCACGGTTTCCGATACTTCTTTCGGATCAACCTGCGAATTATTGTATCGTTTCCTTGAAGAATTAAACCTTACGCAATATATCAATAAAGATGCGGCAACTTGTATTTACACGGGAATTGTAACCGATTCTGGTTCGTTTAAATTTGTAAAAACAACCGGTGACACCCATCGCGTTGTTGCAGATTTGATTGATTTAGGTGTTGATAATCCAAAAGTTCACAATTCGCTTTTCAGTACTGCATCGTTCAATCAGTTGCAATTATTGGGCAGAGCATTACAGCATTTAAAGGTAATGCCCGAAAAAAGCACGGCGTACACGTTTCTTTCTCAAGACGATTTAAACGAATTCGATTATCAGAAAGGCGATACCGAAGGAATTGTAAATTACGGATTATCTTTAAAAGGAATTAATCTGGCGGCGATATTCATCGAAAATAAAGAAGAAGGAATGATTAAGATTTCTTTTAGATCTGAAGGTGCTTTTGATGTAAACGAATTCGCACGCAGTTATTTTAACGGTGGCGGTCATATTAATGCTGCCGGCGGAAAATCGTTCGATACATTGGAACAAACCGTTCTATACTTTGAAACCATTTTAAACAATATCAACAAACAGTAATATGAAAAAAATAATTGCATGTTTTGCCTTAACCGGCTTATTGTTTGCCTGTAAACAGCCCGAGCCTCGCAAACCGGTGAGTTACAGTTCAGGAACTTTTATAAAGGAATCTGTTCAGCGAAACAAAAATATTGTTCAAGACGAAGAAAAACTGATCCAAAACGTCATTAAAAAAGATTCGGCTCATCATTATTACCAATCTACTTTAGGATTTTGGTACAAGTACGATGTCGCTGTAACAACTGATAGTTTGCTGCCTAAAAAAGGTGATATCGTTAAACTGGATTTTGAAATTTACGACATCAACAGCAATTTAATTTATACGAAAGCCGAAACCACGCCTAAAGTTTACGCTGTAGACAAGCAGGAAATTATGGTTGGTTTGCGCCACGCCGTAAAATTAATGCACAAAGGTGAAACTGTTTCGTTTATATTTCCATCGCACATGGCATACGGCTATTTGGGCGATAAAGAAAAAATTGGAACCAACGTTCCGCTAATCTGTAAAGTAACCCTTAACGATATTAAACCAGAATAAAAAATGAAAAAACTATTATTTGTTTTTGCGTTAATTAGTGCGCAGGCTTTTGCACAAACCAAGTTAGCCGACGGTATGTACGCAAATTTTGTTACCAAAAAAGGTACAATTACAACACAACTATATTACAACGAAACGCCGTTAACTGTAGCAAATTTTGTTGCTTTGGCAGAAGGAACACATCCGCAGGTTAAATCAGAATACAAAGGAAAACCCTTTTATAACGGATTGAAATTTCACCGTGTTATTGCCAATTTTATGATTCAAGGTGGCGATCCTAAAGGAGATGGATCTGGAGAACCAGGTTATTTATTTGCAGATGAAATTGTTCCGACGTTAAAACATGATGGTCCTGGAGTTTTATCTATGGCAAATCGCGGAGCGGCAACAAACGGATCTCAATTTTTTATTACACACGTTGCAACTCCACATTTAGATGGTCGCCACACTGTTTTCGGAAAAGTAGTTACCGGTCTTGATATCGTTAACGCTATTGAACAAAACGATGTTATTGAAAAAGTAGAAATCGTTCGTGTGGGTAAAGATGCTAAAAAATTCAATGCTGCAAAAACGTTTACTGCAACTTTAGAAAAAGCTAAAAAAGAAGAAGAACTTAAAAAGAAACAAGCAGAAGGCTTAAAAATCGAATCAAAAAAAATGTTCGATGATTATCTAACAAAAGCAACGGCATATCCATCGGGAATTAAAATGTATGTTGTTGAAAAAGGTGCGGGCATCAAACCAACCGAAGGTGAAAATATTCATTTTGATTATGCAGGATATTTAGCAGACGGAACTTTATTTGATACAGGAATTGAAGCATTGGCAGAAAAACACGGAATTTTAAATCCACAAAGAAAAAATGCAAACGCTTATCAACCGTTAGATTACACTTTTGGAAACAAAGGCGGATTTATCGAAGGAATGACAGAAGGCTTATTACAATTGAACAAAGGCGATAAAGCTTACATTTTTATTCCATCGAATTTAGGATATGGCGAACGCGCTATGGGACCAATTCCAGCAAATTCAAACCTAGTTTTTTACGTAGACATCAAACCTTAATTACTATAAAATGAAGAAAATTTTAGCATTAGCTGTATTAACGGCAACCTTATTTACAGCGTGTAAAAAAGAAGAAGAAAGCAATTTACCAGAAGGCTTATACGCCGAAATTACCACTAACAAAGGAACTATCACTGCTCAATTAGAGTATGAAAAAGCTCCGTTAACTGTAGCTAACTTTGTAAGTTTGGCAGAAGGTAAAAACCCGTTTGTAGAAGCAAAATTCAAAGACAAACCTTTTTACGACGGATTGACTTTTCACCGTGTTATTGCAGATTTTATGATTCAGGGTGGTGACCCAACAGGAACAGGCGAAGGCGGGCCAGGTTATGTTTTTGCCGATGAATTTCACCCAGATTTAAAACATGACAAACCGGGCGTTTTATCTATGGCAAATGCGGGATCAACAACTAACGGATCGCAATTTTTTATTACACACGTTCCTACTCCGCATTTAGACGGTATGCACAGTGTTTTTGGTCATGTTATTGAAGGACAAGAAATTGTAAACACTATTGCACAAGGCGATAAAATAGAAACTATAAAAATTATTCGTTCGGGCGATAAAGCAAAAGCTTTTGATGCGGCTAAAGTTTTCAAGGAAAAACAAGACGAAAACCAGAAGAAAGAACAAGAAGCAAACAAAGCTATTGAAAGTACTTTAAACGAAATGAAAACGACGTTTGCCGATGCTAAATCTAAAGCAACTACAACTGCAAGCGGTTTATCTTACTTTGTTTTTGAAAAAGGAAACGGCGGAAAACCAAAACAAGGCGATAAAATTAATGTAGCTTATGCTGGATATTTTGAAGACGCACGTTTGTTTGATACAAGTTTAGAAAGTGTTGCAGCAAAATACAATAAATTAGATGAACAACGTAAAGCGGCAAACCAATACATTCCAATTCCGTTTGAATATGGTCAGAAAACAGGCATGATTCCAGGTTTTATCGAAGGTATCGAACAATTGAACATTGGTGACAAAGCGTACATCTTTATTCCATCGCATTTAGGTTATGGCGAACAAGGTTATCCTGGTGCTATTCCACCAAACACTAATTTAATTTTTGAATTGCATATTTCAAAATAATATAAAAGAGGCTTTTGCCTCTTTTGCTTTTAAATTCCTAATCTATCCTTACAAATCAACAATGAACAAAAACTATTTAAAATCATCCTTTTTACTTTCGTTTTCTGTGTTAGGTCTGGCAGTTTCTGCTCAGAATAATTTTCAGCAAAACAAGCAATCTATCTATAACGAAATCATCAACGAAGTTGAAAACAAAAGTCAGTTAGAACATTTGGCATTTGAACTGTTAGATGAAATTGGTCCGCGTTTGGTAGGATCTCCCGAAATGCAACAGGCTCATAACTGGGTTGTTGATACGTACAAAAAATGGAATATTTCGGCTGAAAATGTTGCGTATGGCGAATGGAAATCATGGCAGCGAGGAACAACGCAGATCGAAATGACACATCCAAGAATCAAATCAATCGACGGAATGCAGCTTGCCTGGAATTCTAACACAAAAAAATCAATTGAAGCAGAAGTTGTTACAATGCCAGTTTTTGAATCGAAAGCCGAGTTTGAAACATGGGCTAATTCGGTTAAAGGAAAAATTGTTTTAATTTCTCAATATCAAAAATCAGGTAGACCAGAAAATCAGTGGAAAGAACACGCTACCGAAGAAGATTTCACATCGTTCAAAAACGAAAAAAGCGATGATTTATCAGCTTGGAACAACAGTATTAAAGCTACCGGAAAAACCACACGCGAAATTGTAGAATATTTAGAAACTAAAGGTGCTGCTGGTTTTGTGCAATCGTACTACACTGGAACAATGGGCAGTAACCGTATTTTTTACAGTTTTTCTAAAAACACTCCAATGGTCGATGTTAGTTTAGAAGATTATGGTTTATTACACCGTTTGGCGGTTAATGGAAAAACTCCGAAATTAAAGATCAATACACAATCTAAAAATTTAGGAACAGCTAAAACCTTTAATACGATTGCGACTATTCCCGGAAAAACAAAACCGAACGAATATGTAATGCTTTCGGCACATTTAGATTCTTGGGACGGCGCGCAAGGTGCTACCGATAACGGTACAGGAACTATTTTAATGATGGAAGTTGCCCGCTTGATCCAAAAATATGCTCCGAATAATGACCGTACCATTGTAATTGGGCATTGGGGAAGCGAAGAGCAAGGCTTAAACGGATCACGTGCCTATATTATGGACAACCCAACCGAAGTTCAAAAAATCAAAGTCCTTTTTAATCAAGACAGCGGCACAGGTCGTATCAATTACATTGGCGGACAAGGCTTTACGCAAGCTTACAATTATTTAGGCACATGGTTACAAAATGTTCCTGAAAACAACAGAAAACACATTAAAACCGATTACCCGGGAATGCCGCAAGGTGGTGGAACTGATAATGCATCATTCGTTGCAGCAGGTATTCCGGCTTTTAACTTAGGAACTCAGAATTGGGATTACGGTCAGTACACATGGCATACCAACCGCGATACCTATGATAAAATTGTTTTTGAAGAATTAGAGCGAAACGTAATCACAACCACAATTTTAACTTTAGAAGCGGCAAACGATCCAAACGAAATCTCAAACGAAAAAAGAGTTTTACCTATAAATACCGAATGGCCAACGGTAAAAGAGCCAAAAAGAAATTCTAAAGATTATTAAAACAAAAAAACACGCTTAGACAAGCGTGTTTTTTAATGCTTTATTGTAAATAGCTTCGTAAAGCGGAACAATTTTATCTACACTGAAGTTTTTTGAATGGGCATACGCTTGTTCTTTAAATTGTTGCAACTTAACATCGTCTTTTAAAATTTCGATTGCGTGTTGAACCATTCCGTCTATATCGCCGATGTTATCCATAAAACCGGAAACACCTTGAACATTTACTTCGGGTAATCCGCCGGTGTTTGATGAGATAACAGGAACTTTATTTGCCATGGCTTCTAATGCTGCCAAACCAAAACTTTCGGTTTCAGACGGAAGCAAAAACAAATCGGAATATTTCAAAATACTGTCGATTTCTGATGAATTTCCAAAGAAAATCACCTTGTTTTCAATACCCAATTCTTTCACTAATTCTTCGGCTCCTAATCGTTCCGGACCATCGCCCACCATCATCAGTTTTGCAGGCATTTCTTTCTGAATTCCGTCAAAAACCTTCACAACATCCAAAATACGCTTTACTTTTCTAAAGTTACTTACGTGTGTAACAATCCGTTCACCATCTTCGGCAAACAAATTTCGTTTACATTGCACATGCGTAATATTTTTATCTTCGATAAAATTCGGAATAACGTGTATTTCTTTCGTGGTATCGAACAATTCATAGGTCGATTTTTTCAAATCTGCCGAAACCGACGTTACATAATCAGATTGGTTAATACTGAAACTTACTGCGGTTTTGTAAAACGGATGATTACCCACCAAAGTAATATCGGTACCGTGCAAAGTGGTTACCATAGGTAACGAAATGCCTTGTTCTGCCAGCATTTGTTTTGCCATATAACCGGCAAACGCGTGCGGAATGGCGTAATGTACATGCAGTAAATCAATACCATATTCTTTCACAGTATCAACAATTTTGCTTGACAAAGCCAACTCGTAAGGCTGATAGTGAAACAAAGGATATTCGGGAACCACTACTTCGTGGTAATGAATATTTTTGTTTAAAAGTGCCAGACGAACCGGCTGACTGTAGGTTATAAAATGTACTTCGTGATTGCGTTTTGTTAATTCAATACCTAATTCTGTTGCTACTACTCCACTTCCACCGAAGGTTGGATAGCAAACTATGGCTATTTTCATATTTAAATGTGGAAAATTAATTATTTTAAAGCATCGTAAATTACCTGCTGTATATCTTCTCTTGTATTTGCTTTTGAAAGCTTGTTGTCATCGGCATTCGGGAAGGTTCTGTTCGATAGAAAAACGTATATTAAATCGTTTTCCGGATCAGCCCAAGCCATTGTACCCGTAAATCCTGTGTGACCAAAACTTTGCTTTGAAGCGCAACCGCACGTTGGTCCGCTTTTACCCAATTGTGGTTTATCAAAACCGGCTCCTCGCCTATTTCCTTCCTTGCAATAATAGCACGTATTAAAATCGTTGATGGTTTTTTGCGATATAATTTCTTCGCCGTTAAACTTACCGCCGTCTAAAAAAAGCTGCATCATTTTAGATACATCCAACGCATTCCCGAACAATCCTGCATGACCTGCAACACCACCAAACATGGCAGCTCCCATATCGTGCACATAACCTTGAACGGTTGTGTAGCGATAGTAATTATCTATTTCAGTCGGAGCAATTTGTGATAAATCGAACTTTGTCTGTGGAAGATAAGTTAAGGTCTTCGCTCCGATTTTCTCGTAAAAATGCTCATTCACCAATTCGTTTAAAGGCTTTTTATAAGATCTTTCAACAATTTCTGACAATAAAATGAAATTTAAATCGCTGTATTTGTATTCTTTCTTCCCTAATTTTGATTCTGCAATGGTTTCAATGATATTCTTTTTGTAATCTGATTTTAAAAACAGATTATCATTTATCTGCAAATTAAATTCTTTTGAATATGTTGGTTGATACAACTCAACTTTCGGTTTTCCATTACTGTCTAATGTTTCTTTGTAAAACGGAATCCAAGCTACCAAACCCGAATTATGCGTCAACAGTTCTTTAACGGTTATGTTTGCTTTGTCGGTCTTTTTAAATTCTGGCAGTAAATCGCCTAATTTCTGATCGAAACGCAACTTTCCGTCATCGTACATTTTCATAACCATTGGCAGCGTTCCCAACATTTTAGAAAGTGATGCTAAATCATAAATTGTTTGATTGGTAACATCAACATTGTCATTATACGTCATTTTTCCAAACGATTTATTATAGACAATTTTTCCGTTTTTAGCTACCAAAACCTGCGCTCCTGGTGTATATTTATTTTTGATTGCTGTGTTTACCAGCGCATCAATTTCTTTTAATTTGGTTTCATTAAAACCTTCTTCGCTTGCACGACCGTAACGAATATTTTTATTAGCTTTTAAATCGATACCATCGCCTTCTTTAAAAAATTTCCCGATAGAAACCGGAAGTTTTCCCGTTGCAGGTTGCATTCCAAAAAGAACATCGGTCACTTTTCTGTGAGCGATAATGTTATTCTGATATCCCAAAACAACAGCTTCAAACTTCGAAAAATCTTTAACGGCACTTAACGCGTAAGGTTTTACAAACGATACAAAAATCGTTTTATTAGTATTTGCAATGCTATCAAGAAGTGAAATCTCATTCCCTGTCATATCGTGTTTTTTCCAAACTCCATCTGCCTTGTGATAACCTACAATTACCAAATCAAATGCTTTTAAATCTTCCAAATGATCTTCGATCTGATAATGATTAAAAACCGTAACAGGTTGGTTAGCCTGCAATGCCTCAATAAAAGTATCATTCACATCGTCGCCCAATTTTACATAAGCAATATTCTGTTGTTTGGTGCTGTTAAAAGGCAACGTGTTCTTATTATTCTTTACAACGGTAACAATATTTTCGTACAGTTTGTAGCTTAAATCGGTGTATTCCGGCTTGTTTAAGTCCTGATATAAATTCTTGGTATCGATTGGTTTGTAGTTGTTTAAACCAGCTTTGTATTTGTAAAGCAAAATCTTTTTAACCGAATGCGCCAAACGATCTTCGGTAAACTCGCCTTTTGCAAAAGATTCGTTAAACTTTTGAATTGCTAATGGCACGTTCTCTGCAAAAAGCAATACATCGTTTCCTGCCAAAAATGCCGCCAGATCAACTTCTCCCGGAGATTTAAAATTCGCAACGCCTTTCATATTTAAGGCATCAGTAAAAATCAATCCCTTAAAATTCAAGTCGTCTTTTAAAAGATTCGTGATAGTATTGTATGATAACGATGTTGGAACATCTTTTTTAGGCTCTAACGCAGGAACCGACAAATGTGCCACCATTACAGATGCCAAGCCTTCTTTTATCATTTTTTTGTAAGGGTACAGTTCGATATTATCCAATCTTCTTTTCTCGAAATCGATGTTTGGAAGTGCGTGATGTGAATCGGTTGCGGTATCGCCATGTCCAGGGAAATGTTTTGCTGTTGCAAGCACCTGATTTTCTTGCATTCCGCGCATTAACGCCACTGCTTTATCGGCAACATTTTCTTTAGATTCTCCAAAAGATCTGTTTCCGATGATAGGATTTAGCGGATTTGTGTTGACATCTACAACAGGTGCAAACATAAAATGAATGCCCATACGTTTAGATTGTTCTGCCATTTGCGTGCCCATTTGTTGGATCAAATCGTTTTTCTGAACCGCACCCAAAGTCATATTCCACGGATAAACATATGTAGAATCTAATCTCATTCCCAATCCCCATTCCGCATCAATCCCAACAAACAATGGTAATTTTGAAGCCGCCTGTAATTTATTGGTCATATTTGCCTGACGCCCGGGACCACCTTGAAAAAAAATGACTCCGCCAATATTTTTAGATTTCACCAAATCTAAAAGTTCCTGAATATGCTTACTGTCGCGGTTGGAATAAGCTGCCACCATGAAAAGTTGCCCCACTTTTTCATCGAACGACATTTGATTGTAAACACTATCGACCCACTTTTGTGCAGGCTGAAATTTTTGTTTGGGTTGTGCAAATATTGTTAAGGGAATATATAAAAACGCTAACCAGATTTTTTTCATAACTGTTAAAAATAAAACATCCTCAAAAATAAACTTTTGAAGATGAAATTAATAATATAAATTCGGAATTTTCCGTTAAAAAACTTAACGGTACATTTACAAGAAAAATGACAAACGATTTCCAACAGATACAGCTACAACTTTCGCAGTTAACTAATAAAAAAATCACCGATTTTGTTATAGATGATGAATGTTTGGAATATTTGGGATGCAGTTTTAAATTGGATGATTTAAAAATAAAATTTCGCCAAGCAAAGGTCACTCCGAAAAAAGTTGGTTTGTTTGTAACCCTTTGGAAACGAAATATTGAAAATAAAACGGAACCTTTCAGTGTAAATGATTCGTTTGATTTTTACATTATCGCTGCACAAGAAGAATATAATATAGGTCTTTTCATTTTTTCGAAAGATATTTTAAGTGAGAAAAATATACTCACCAACAGCAAAAAAGAAGGAAAAAGAGGCTTTAGAGTTTATCCCGATTGGGCAGAAACCGAAAACAATCAGGCAGCAAAAACCAAAGCTTGGCAGACTAATTATTTTATCAATTGTTACGAAAACAACCATTTAATAAGTGAAAAAGCAACTATTTTTCTGAACAAATAATAAAAAAAACTAACTTTGTAGCACAAAAAAATAAGCAATAAAATGTAAAAAACAATTTCTTTCAGACTTTCAAAAGCGGTAAACCACAAAATGGTGCGCTGTATTGTTACATCTTCAACGAAAGAAATCATGCTTATTATTCAAAACTTATCCTATACACATCCAAACAAGGATTTACTTTTCGGCAACATAAATCTTACAGTAAATTCAGGCGAGAAAATCGCGTTAATCGGCAACAACGGTTCCGGAAAATCAACTTTGCTAAAAATCATGACAGGTTTGCTGCAACCTTTAAACGGCTCGGTTAATATCGCCACAAAACCTTATTATATTCCACAGATTTTCGGTCAATATAATGACTTTACTATTGCTGAAGCTTTAGGCATCAATAAAAAATTGACTGCCTTACATGAAATTTTAAAAGGAAATATTTCAGAAGAAAACTACGAAATATTAAACGACGACTGGACAATTGAAGATCGCTGCAACGAAGTATTAAAACACTGGCAGCTAAATGATCTGGATTTATCGCAAAAAATGGAAACGTTAAGCGGCGGACAAAAAACAAAGGTGTTTTTAGCAGGGATTTCGATTCATAAACCCGAATTGATCTTATTAGATGAACCTAGCAATCATTTAGATTTTGAAAGTCGTGAACTTTTGTATGATTTTATCAGATCAACCAAAAGTACCCTGATAGTTGTAAGCCACGACAGAAAACTACTGAATATTCTGAATAAGGTTTGCGAACTAACCAAAAACGGAATTACTGTTTACGGTGGAAATTTCGATTTTTATACCGAACAAAAACAGATCGAAAAAAATGCATTGGCACAAGATATTCACAGCAAGGAAAAAGCATTGAAGAAAGCTCGTGAAAAAGAACGCGAAACCATTGAACGTCAGCAAAAATTAGACAGCAGAGGAAAAGGCAAAAAAGAAAAATCGGGGGTTGCCAAAATAATGATGAATACGCTGCGAAATAATGCTGAAAACAGCACGGCGAAACTAAAAAGCGTTCACACAGAAAAAATAGGAAACATTAGAGAGGAATTGCAAGATTTACGATCTTCAGTTCTAGCAACCGAACAAATGAAATTCGGTTTTAACAGTTCAACGCTTCATAAAGGAAAAGTGCTTTTTAATGCAGAAAATATAAATTTCAAATACGAAAACAACGATTTTATATGGCAGACTAATTTAAATATGCAGGTTTTAAGTGGATCGCGTATTGCTGTTAAAGGTTCTAACGGATCTGGAAAAACTACGTTTATAAAAATCCTTTTAGGAAATCTTGAACCACAACAAGGAACTGTTTTTAGAAAAGAAAGTAAATCGGTTTACATTGATCAGGATTATTCTTTGATAGATAATAGCTTAAAAGTTTATGAACAAGTGCAACAGTTTAATATGATGAATTTGGAAGAACATGAAGTAAAAATCAGACTGAATCGTTTTTTATTTCCTCAAAACACATGGGACAAACCTTGCAGCGCATTAAGTGGAGGCGAACGTATGCGTCTAATGTTATGCAGTTTGAGTATTGGAAGTGAATCGCCGGATATCATTATTTTAGACGAACCAACCAACAATCTGGATATTCAAAACATAGAAATACTTACAAATGCAATCAACGATTATCAGGGAACATTAGTAGTAATTTTGCACGATGAAACTTTTTTAGAACAGATTAAGATTAATCAAATAGTAAACTTGTAAAATGTTATTCAAAAAAATCCTCTTTAAAATATAAAGAGGATTTTTTTATAATTGAAATTCTTATTAAAAAAAGCGACTGTGCCAGCTTTCGCCTGCGGGAACTTCCCAAAATTCTTCGAATTCTTCTATAGTATTTACTAAGTTATTAAAAACTATGGTATTTGCGTTTACAGCTTTTTCTTTCGCCATTTTCTTGAAATCGATCAACGATTTATGTGCAATAAACTCACCTGTTTTATAGGTTACATTCATTTTATCTAATAAATCAATTCCGAATTTCTGTTCTAATTCCTGAATGATTCTCACAGAGGCATCAATAGAACAACCAGACGCTGCATGATATTCTTGATCTACCGCCAAAATAATAAAACGGCTGTATTTTAACTGATAAGATGCTTTTAAAGGTGTACTATGTGCTGCCCAATTTTCAACAAAATTGGTTAACAATTCGTTTGCCGTTGCAACTTCTTCATCGGTCATTTTTCTGTTTGCCTGATAAATCCAGATTTTAGCTGATTTCGGCATTTCTTCAAAAGTTACAAACATATTATAAGTCTTGAGCGTTAGCAATTAATTCCGCAATATCTAACACCTGAATTTCGTTTTCTTTATGGCTAAACTTTACCCCATCGGTCAACATTGTATTGCAATAAGGGCAGCCCGTTGCTATAATATTTGGGTTGGTTTCCATGGCGTCTTTGGTGCGCAGCACATTAATATCCATATCGCCTTTTTCAGGTTCTTTAAACATTTGTGCACCACCGGCACCACAACACAAAGCGGTACTTTTATGGCGTTTCATTTCTACAATTGTGGCGGTTGTTTTTTGCAACACTTCACGCGGGGCATTGTATATTTTATTGGCGCGACCTAAATAACAAGGATCATGAAAAGTAATGCGTTTGCCTTTATAAGTATTTTCGCTAAATTTTAATTTTCCTTCGTTTATTAATTCATTTATAAACTGTGTGTGGTGTATTACTTCGTAATTGCCACCTAAACCCGGATATTCGTTTTTTAAGCAATTAAACGAATGTGGATCGCAGGTTACTATTTTTTTAATTTCATAAGCATTTAGAATTTCAATATTCATCATAGCCTGCATTTGAAACAAAAATTCGTTTCCGGCACGTTTTGCTACATCGCCGGTGGCACTTTCTTCTGTTCCTAAAACAGCAAAATCAACTTGGGCGGCATTTAAAATTTTAACAAATGCACGCGTTATTTTTTTTGCTCTATCATCATAACTTCCGGCCGAACCTACCCAGAACAATATTTCGGGCTGTTTGCCTTGCGCCATCATTTCGGCCATTGTAGGTACTACTAAACTTTCTGACATTTTCTCTTTATTTTTAGTGATGATATGGATAGGTTAATTTTCGTCTTTCCAATTTAAACGATCCATCTGACTGTACTGCCAAGGTGCCCCATTATTTTCAATGTTGGTCATCATGGTGTTTAATTCCATTGGAGCGGCACTTTGTTCCATAACTAAAAATCGACGCATATCCATAATGATAGATAACGGACTGATGTCTATTGGACAAGCTTCAACACAAGCATTACAGGTAGTACAAGCCCACAATTCTTCGGGTGTAATATAATCATTCAACAATGTTTTACCATCGTCTACAAAAGTTCCTTTATTGGTATCGATATTTTTACCAACTTCTTCTAAACGATCGCGCGTTTTCATCATTATTAAACGTGGCGATAGTTTTTTACCGGTTAAATTTGCCGGACACGATGATGTACAACGACCACATTCTGTACAAGAATAGGCATTTAACAACTGAACCCAGTTTAAATCCTGAACATCTTGTGCACCAAATTTTGCTGGTGCTGCATTTTCATCTGGCGCTGGTGCTGCAAACGGATCGGCATTTGGATCCATCATTAATTTTACTTCATTGGTAACTGCCTGCAGATTATCGAATTTTCCAAGCGGTTCTATTTGTGCAAAATAGGTATTCGGAAATGCCAGAATAATATGCAAGTGTTTAGAATAGTACAGATAATTAAGGAAGGATAACACCATAATAAAGTGTCCCCACCAACCTACACGTTCTAAAACATGCAAAGTACCTTCGCTAAAAGATCCAAAAACTGCCGGACCAATGAATTGAGAAATGGTGAAGTTAAAAGATCCCTGACCTGCGAAATGTGATTTGCCCATGTTGTACAAAACCTCATCGGTTCCATTCATAGTAAAAATGCACAATACCAGAATAATTTCCATCATTAAAATTAAATTGGCATCTTTTTTAGGCCAGCCCATTAATTCTTTCATGTTTAAGCGTGGAAGTTTTAACAGGTTTCTTCTCGATAAAAAGATAATTGTTGCAGTTAAAGCTGCAACCGACAATATTTCGATTAAACTGATCATGAAGGTATAAAAACCGACAAGAGGTTCTTTAAAAATACGGTGCGTTCCAAAAATTCCGTCGATAAAAATCTCTATCAGTTCAATCTGGGTAATCATAAAGGCTGCATAAATGGCAAAATGTAACAGTGCCGGAATGGGTCTGGCAAACATTTTCTTTTGTCCAAAAGCAACCAAAAGCATGTTTTTCCAACGATCTGCAGAACGGTCGGTTCTGTCAACAGACTGACCCAGCTTTATGTTTCGGTAGATTTTTTTGGCATTTACTGCAAAAAAACCAAAGCCTGCAACGGTTAAAGCTATAAATAAAATACTGCTTAAAATGTGCATTATTGTAATGTATTAATTATTGTTTTTGTTGTATTTAGTTTTGTATGATTATTGTTTTACTGGTTCTGCATAAGGCTGTGCTTTTTTACCGAAAACCGAAATGTTTATATAACGGCGTGGGTTTAGTTTAACATCTTCTAACAAACTGTTTAGTTCTTTTGTTGCCGATTCCAAGTTATTGTACAGCTGCTCTTCTTTCATTAACTTACCAATATTTCCTTTTCCGCTGTTTGCATCGCTCATCATTTTATCAAGGCTTGAAGCTGCACTGTCGAATTTATTTAGGATATCTTGTAATTTCTGTAATTGAATCTTATCTAAATCATTAGAAAAAGCCGAAAGATTTTTAGATGTGGTATTGAAATCTGAAACAATGTTGTTTATTTTAGATTCGTTGCTCGATACAATTCTATCAAACTTGCCAGTAATAGCATTTGCGTTTGTCATTGTAGCATTCAATTGTGCCAAAGCATCCTGAAGATTTTTTTGTGCTGCCGGATCTAACGTTTTGTTGATCGTTTGTACCAAAATGTTTACGTTGTAAAGAACAGAATCAAGCTTTTTTGCGATAGGATCTACTCTTTGACCTAAATCATCAATTAAACCTGCAATTTGCCCAGACTGTAAATAATCACCGCTTTTTGCCAAGGTAGGATCGTTGTAATTAATTTGAAGTGCAATTTGTTTCCCTCCAATTAAATCGGGCGAATAAATTACGGCTTTAGATGAAATCGGAATATCAACTTTATCTGTCATAACTAATTCTACCAGCAGTTTGCCCTGCCCTTTTAACGAAATATGATGTACTTTACCTACTACCATTCCGTTTATTGTTACAGATGATGCGGTAGAAAGACCTTCTACGTTTTCGTATTCCACAAAAAATGTTCTTGAACTGCTAAAGATGTTTTTACCGTTTAAAAAGGTATATCCCCAAATTAACATTCCTATAGATAATAACACTAGTACAGCGGTTTTTACCTCTTTTGATATAGCTATTTTCAATTTTCTTCTTTTTTTTAGTTACTTGTTAATTGCATCTTTAATACTTACTTTTTTACCGTTTTTATAGGCAACCAAAAAGGCAGAATTGTATCCTTTGTTTTTAGCAACTTCTAAAGCTTTACGAGCATGGTCGTAATCGGTAGTTTCATTATAAAAATATTTGTACATATTGCCTTCTTTAACCATAGAAATATTGTTTAAACCGTTAAAGTTACTTGGCGTTAAGGCAACATTTTTACTACTTGCAGAAATTTGAACTTTGAACGAAACACCGGTTTTTGTAACTGTTGCTGGTTTAGAGGCATCTACAGACGATGTTTGTGCAGGCTCAACTACTTTTTGCTTAACAGTATCAACTTTTTTAGGTTCTTCTTCTCTTACAGGAGTTTCTCTAGGTTTTTGAGTCGAAATATTCTCGCTTGCAGAATGATACTGCTTTTTATAATCGATGATTGCATTGGCGATACCTCGGGCTAATTCATTTTTACCTTCTTCGCTATTAAGGTATGCTCCTTCTTCACTGTTAGATAAAAATCCTAATTCAACCAAAACACTTGGCATAAAAGCGGTATACAAAACCACAAAAGGTGCTTGTTTAACACCACGGTTTTTTCTTTCGGCATCATTCGTAAAACGGGTTTGAACTTTTGAAGCCAGCTCAATACTTTGCGTTACAAACTGTTCCTGTATTAAGGTCAATCCAATTAATGATTCGGGTTTACTTGGATCGTATCCAGAATAAGATGTTTCGTAATTATCCTCTAAAGTAATAACGGCATTCTCTTTTTTAGCGATTTCTAAATTCGATGCGTTTTTACTTGTACCCATTATAAAGGTTTCGGTTCCTGTAGCACTTGGTGCGTTAGAAGCTGCGTTTGCATGAATTGAAACAAAAATATCTGCTTTTTCACGGTTGGCAATTTCGGTACGTTCTCTCAATTCTAAAAAAACATCCGATTTACGAGTATAAATAACACTTATTCCTTTATCTCTTTTCAACAAGTCGCCTACTTTTTCGGCAACATCTAAAACAATTTTCTTTTCAACATAATTTCCGCGCACAGCACCAAAATCTTTACCTCCGTGACCGGGATCTAAAACCACTTTAAAATTTTGGGCATAAACCGTTGATCCAACACACATTAAAAAGGCACCGACAACAACTTTAAAGTTATCTATAAACATAGCATATTTATATTTTCGTTTCTTATTATAAAGTCTAAAATTAAAAAATAACGGTTAAGATTTCTGCATAAAACATAATCTCATTCCAATTTACAAAAATAGTATATAAAACTTGCATACAAAAGTAATATATCTCGTTTTTAACTCGATTTTACTTACAACACGTTATTAAGAATTAAAACTAATAACCTAATTTCATCTTAACAACATATCTTTTATTAGTTTGAATTACTTTTTTTATACTCTCTAATCGCTCTTGCAATAGCTTTTGCCATCTCGTTTTTACCTTCTTCGGAATTTAGATATTCGCCTTCTTCTTTATTAGAAATAAAACCCAATTCAACTAAAATACTCGGCATAAGTGCGCTGTGCAACACCCAAAACGGACCTTGCCTTACACCTCTGTCGTTTCGTAGAACATCATCTTTAAATCGAACCTGAATTTTCGATGCCAGATCAATACTCTGCTTGATAAACTGTTCCTGCATCAAAGTCAATCCTATCAAAGATTCCGGACGATTTGGATCGTATCCTTCATAATGTTTTTCATAATTATCTTCTAACGTAATAACAGCATTCTCTCGTTTTGCAACATCTAAATTCGCTTCGTTTTTACTAATACCCATTATATAGGTTTCTGCACCATAAGCAGCGGTGTTTTTTGCAGCGTTTACGTGAATAGATACAAAAACATCTGCTTTTTCACGGTTGGCAATTTTTGTACGTTCTTGCACTTCTATAAAAACATCTGTTTTTCGGGTAAAAATCACTTTAATATCTTTATCAAGCTTTAGCAGTTCGCCCACCTTTAAAGCAACATCCAAAACAATTTTCTTTTCTACATAATTCCCTCGCATTGCACCGGGATCTTTCCCTCCGTGACCGGGATCTAAAACTACTTTAAAATTTTGTGCATAAACCGTTGATCCAATACACATTAAAAAGGCAGCACAAGCAGCTTTAACCTTATTTACAAACATGATTTATTTTATATTTTGGTTTCTTATTTAAAAGTCTAAAAGTAAAAAAAAATATTAGTAAGTTTGAAGTCTAAAAAACACACCTACCAATTTTACAAAATAGCTTTAAAAAGTTGCATAGAAAAGTAATATATATCGTTTTTAATTTGATCTTGATTCCGGGCGCACTGTCAAAGGTTTCGGCACAAGAATTCCCTCATGTAAACAAGCGCTTAAATATTGAAAGTAAGAAAGATACACTTCCAAAAACACCTATTACGACTGCAACTTTAGATACCGTAAAGCCTGTTAAAAATGACAGTGTTAAACCTAAACAAGGACAAAAATTAGAAGCACCAATGTTTAGAACTGCCAAAGATTACGAAAAGCTAGATCAGAAAAATAAAAAAGTTACGTTGTACAATCAGGCTGTTTTTAAGTATCAGGATTACGAACTTACGGCGGGAATCATTATTTATGATTATGAAAAGGAAGAAGTTTATGCCGGCAGAATTAAAGATTCGTTAGGAAATTTAACGCAGCATCCCGTTTTTAAACAAGGAACGCAGATTGTAGAACCAGATTCTATTCGCTTCAACACAAAAACAAAAAAAGCAATTGTTTGGAATACACGTACAAAATATCAGGATTTTAATGTTAAGGCTGCAAAAACCAAAAAAGTAAACGATTCGGTTTACTTTATGAAAGATGTAATTTTTACAACTGCAGAAGATATCGAGAATCCGGAATATTATTTCCGAACATCGAATGCTAAATTTGTTCCTAACAAAAAAATTGTAACTGGTGTCACCAATTTGGTTATTGAAGACGTACCTACGCCTATTGGTTTACCGTTTGCTTTTTTTCCGTTATCGCAAGGATCAGTTTCCGGGTTCATTATTCCATCTTTTGGAGATACCAATTTGCGTGGTTACTATTTACAGAACGGTGGTTATTATTTTGCATTTAACGATATGGTTGATTTAACCTTATTGGGTGACGTTTACCAAAACGGAAGTAACGCTTTAAATGCACAATCGCAATACCGTAAAAGATACAAATACAGCGGAAATCTTAATTTAAGATACGAAACATTGATTGATGGCGAGCGTGGTTTTGATAATTACCAGAAAGCAAAAATATACAACATTCAGTGGAGTCATTCGCAAGATGCAAAGGCAAACCCTACATCACGTTTTTCTGCATCGGTTAACTTGGGTAGTAGTAACTATTTCCGAAACTCGTTAAACACGCAGAACATCGGATCAAACATGAATAACACCTTATCATCATCGATAAGTTATTCAAAAACAATACAGTCTGTTCCGCAGGTAAATTATACGGTTTCGGCAAATCATACCCAAAACACTAATACGCAGCAAATTACTATGTCTTTGCCAAATGTACAGGCAAGTGTTGATCGTGTGTATCCTTTTGCACCAAAAAATGGTTCTAAAAAAGGATTTATTCAAAACTTAAACCTTCAGTATAATTTAAGCGGTAGAAATCAAATTCAAACCACAGATTCATTGTTCTTTAAATCGGCAATGTTTAATGAAATGGATGCCGGAATTCAACATACTATTCCATTAGCTACCAACTTTAAAGTATTAAAATACCTGTCGGTTACCATGACGGGAAGTTATAGCGAAACTTGGGTTTTAAATACGTTTGATCGTTTTTACAGCAACGAAACCAATCAGATTGAAACAGTAAGAAATAATGGTTTTGATAGTTACCGTACTTATAATTTTGGAGCCAATGTTGGAACTACCTTGTATGGAACGTTCAACTTCAACAAGAACTCTAAAATTCAGGCAATTCGTCACGTAATTCGCCCGGCAATTTCTTATAACTACACACCAAGTTTCAATCAATATTACGACACGTATGCTATTGACGCATTAGGCACTACCATGGAAGAATATTCGCGTTTTAACGGAACTTTGTTTGGTGCGCCAAATCAAACTATGTCTAACATGGTAGGTTTATCGGTAGGAAATAATTTTGAAGCAAAAGTTCGTGACGATGAATCTGCAACAGGCGAACCTAAAAAAGTAATGCTTTTAAATTCACTGAATTTTGGGACATCGTACAATTTCACTGCCGATTCATTAAAACTGGCGCCACTTAGAATGAGTGCCAACACCAATTTACTAAAAGATAAATTACAACTGAATTTTGGTACAACTTTAGATCCTTTGGCGATTGATAATGCCGGTAACAGAATTGATAAATTCAACATTGCAAACGGCGGAAGTTTGTTGCGACTTACAAGTGCCAATATTACCGTAAATTATTCTTTAGCAAGTTCCGATCCTTTGTTTGGCGGAAGCCCGAAACCTGACGGGGAAGTAGATCAAAATGTACAAAACGGTGGTCGTGGAGATGATTTATTCGGACAGTCGGTTGATTTGGCAGACAGACAAAAATCGATGTTTGATGACAAAAAACGTGAAAAAACAAAAACATCTTTTTATAATACTGAAATTCCTTGGGATTTAACCTTGGCATGGAGTTTAACCTACAACAACGCACGCCGTACATCAGAAATTACCAATAATTCGTTAATGGTTTCCGGAAACGTAACACTGTCGCCGGGTTGGTTGGCTGGTTTTTCTACGGGATACGATTTTAAAAATAAAGGTATTACTTACACGCAATTGCGTTTTGAGCGTGATTTAAAATCATGGCGAATGGATTTTTCTTGGATTCCGAACGGATACTACAAACAGTGGAATTTTTTCATCGGAATTAAATCATCGATCCTGCAAGATATCAAATACGAAAAAAGAAATGCTGCCGAACGTCGTTTCAGAAACAGATAATTTCATAACTTTAAGCTATTCGTTTTTAGTTCTAACTTAATATTATATCAAATGAAACAAATAATCAACTCATCAAAAGCACCTGCTCCAATTGGTCCGTACAATCATTCGGTTATGGTAGGCGATTTACTTTTTATATCGGGACAAATTCCTTTTAACCAAGCAACCGAAACTTTGGTAACAACGGGAATTCAAGACGAGACCAAACAAGTAATGCAAAATCTTTATTATATTATTGAAGAAGCCGGACTGACTTTTGACCATGTTGTAAAAGCAACTATTTTTATTAGAAACATGGATCATTTCAGTATGATTAACGAAATATACGGAAGCTTTTTTTCTGCCGAAACAGCTCCGGCACGTGAATGCGTTCAGGTTGAAAAACTACCACGAAACGTTAACATTGAAATTTCAATGATTTTGCATAAATAAAAAAATCGAACATAAATGTTCGATTTTTTTATTATGATATTTTATAAAACTATACGTGTAACGCTCTGTTTTCTGTAGCAGCCAAAGCAGCTTCTTTAATAGCTTCTGCAAACGTTGGATGTGCATGCGACATACGAGAAATATCTTCAGCTGAAGCGCGGTATTCCATAGCAACAACTGCTTCTGCAATTAAATCTGCAGCACGGGCACCCACAATGTGGAAACCTAAAATTTCGTCGGTAGCTTTATCTGCCAAAATCTTTACAAATCCATCTAAATCAGAAGAAGCACGTGCACGTCCTAATGCTTTAAATGGAAACTGACCTACTTTGTATTCTTTGTTTTCGGCTTTTAACTGCTCTTCTGTTTTACCAACTGCAGCTACTTCTGGCCAAGTGTAAACAACACCAGGAATCAAATTATAATCGATATGTGGTTTTTGACCAGCCAATTGTTCAGCAACCAAAACACCTTCTTCTTCTGCCTTGTGTGCCAACATTGCTCCACGAACAACATCACCAATTGCATAAATATTTGAAGCTGATGTTTGTAAATGATCGTTTACTTCAACCTGACCTCTATCTGTAATTTTAACTCCGGCTTTATCAGCATTCAATCCATCAGTGTACGGACGACGACCAACGCAAACCAATGCGTAATCTCCATCTAAAGAAATTACTTCGTTTTTAGCATTTAAAGCTTCAACCAAAACAACATCGCCATTTCTTTCTACTTTTTGAACTTTATGTGAAGTGTAAAACTTCATTCCTGCTTTCTTCAAAACTTTAGTCAATTCTTTAGAAACGGCTCCGTCCATAGTAGGTAACACGCGGTCTGCGTATTCTACAACAGAAACCTGTGCACCTAAACGTAAATAAACCTGACCTAATTCTAACCCGATAACTCCACCACCAATAATGATTAAGTGTTTAGGAACTTCTTTTAACTTTAATGCTTCGGTAGAAGTAATAACACGCTCTTTATCGATAGAAATAAAAGGTAAAGAAGATGGTTTAGATCCTGTTGCGATGATGGTGTTTTTAGACGAAATCTGCTCTACAGAACCATCGTTTTTTGTTACATTAATTGTAGTTGCGTTTTCAAAAGATCCAACACCTTCAAAAACAGTGATCTTGTTTTTATCCATTAAAAACTTAACGCCACCACTCGTTTGATCTACAATTGCCTGTTTACGGGCAATCATTTTTTCTAGATCGATTTTTACATCTCCCGGTAATTCAATTCCGTGATCTGCAAAATGTTTAATTTCATCAACATGGTGCGATGATGCCAATAATGCTTTAGAAGGAATACAGCCTACGTTTAAACAAGTACCTCCTAAAGTTGAGTATTTTTCAATGATTGCAGTTTTCATTCCCAATTGTGCGCAACGAATTGCCGAAACATATCCGCCCGGACCAGAACCTATTACAACTACGTCAAAAGAATTCATATTTTATATTTTTTAGTGTAAAAATTAAAGTTGTACAAAAGTACGATTTATTATTTTGATTGATAACTAAAAACTGATTTTACAGCTTTACCATATTTTGAGCCAATGTTTCAATGAATTTACCAATTGGTCCTTTAATCATCATAGCCATCATGGGGTTAAAATCACCTTCAAAAAACAATTGTACATTGGTTTCTTCTGTAGATTTTTCGTCTAACTTGGCAATTAAAGTAAATGGCAGTTTACTGCTTGCAGCACCTAAAATAACTTCGGTGTGTGGTGTAGCACTTTTTTTAACCAACTTAATTTCGGGCATTCCTTTTAAAGCAAATTCAAAGCAGTTTTCATCAATCACTTCAAACTTTGCAATATTTTCGGGCATTAACTTTTCGAAATTTTTAATATCGCCTAAAGCATCAAACAAATACGCTGATGATTTTTGAACAGTTACTATCGGACTTTCTAAATTCATAATTTATATCTTTTTAAACTCCCCAAACAGAAGGATCCTTACTCCAATCACTTAAAGTAGCAACTTCTTCTTGCGAGATATAATTTTTGTCTACCGCCGCTTTTAACAACGTTGGATAATTACTTAAGGTTACCAACTGTATGTCTGCATTTTTAAAATTTTCTGTAGCCACATCAAAACCATACGTAAAAATTGCAGCCATGCCTAAAATATTGGCATTGGCAGCGCGTAAAGCTTCCACAGCTTGCAAACTACTTTTTCCGGTACTAATTAAATCTTCAATCACTACTACGCTTTTACCGGCTTCAAACTGACCTTCGATCTGGTTTTGGCGGCCATGCTTTTTAGCTTCTGGACGAACATAAATAAAAGGTAATTCCAAAGCTTCGGCAACCAATAATCCTATACCAATGGCACCAGTTGCTACGCCAGCAATGTAATCTGGCTTACCAAATTTATCTACAATATTAGCAGCAAATTCGTTTTTTAAAAATTTTCTTATTTCTGGAAATGAAAGAGTTATGCGATTGTCGCAATAAATTGGCGATTTCCATCCTGAAGCCCATGTAAAAGGATTTTTAGGATTTAATTTAATTGCGTTTATTTGTAAAAGCAATTCGGCCGTTTTCTGTGCTGTATTGTCGTTAAAAATCATACTACAAATGTATAAAGTTTTTATTAATGATAAGCCACTTTTTTTAACAAGTACGTTAGAAAAAGAACGCGATTTTAAATATTTTTTGTTAGATACAGTTGATATGCAAAAACTAATTGCACAATATTTCGCAGATCAGCTTACAAATGCGTACTTATATCACCCGGATGAAGAGCTATTGCTTAAATTATTTAAGGATAAAATTACCATAAATAAAGCGGGCGGTGGTTTGGTTGAAAACGAAAAAGGACAGGTTTTGTTTATTTACCGAAACGGAAAATGGGATTTACCTAAAGGAGGTATTGAAAAAAATGAAACCATTGAAGAAACATCGATACGTGAGGTTGAAGAGGAAACCGGCTGTAGAGATTTAAAAATTAACAAACGATTAGAAAAAACCTTTCACATTTTTAAGCGTAACGGGGAATACCGTTTAAAGATCACCTATTGGTTTTTTATGACTACCACTTACAACGGCGATTTACATGGACAAATTGAAGAAGGTATTGAAAAAGTTGTTTGGGTTGATAAAAAGGAAATTCCGGAACTGCTTAAAAATTCATACAAAAATATTAAGTTGTTGTTTAATGACAGTATTTACTGCACAACAGCTTTAGAAAAAGAAAAAGGAATCGTTTAAGATTCCTTTTTTTATTATTCTAATTTTGAAGAAAGTTCAAACCAGCGTTCTTCTTTTGTTTCTAAAGATTCGATTATTTTTTGCAATTCCAATCCTTTTGAAATCATCTCGTTATCAGAAACCGTTCCGTTAGAAAAACTGTCTTCGATTTGTTTTTTCTGATATTCCAGATCCTTTATTTCACGCTCAATTTTAGAAAACTCTTTCTGTTCGTTGAAATTCAAGCCTCCTTTTTTAGGCTGATTGTCTTTCCAATTCACTTTTTCTTTCGGTGCATCGTCTTTTACCGGCTCGGCAGAATCTTCGTAAATTCTAAAATCGGAATAGTTACCCGGGAAATCTTCTATCTCACCCTCGCCCCTAAAAACAAATAAATGGTCTACAATTTTATCCATAAAATAACGGTCGTGCGAAACTACCAGCAAACATCCGGGATAATCTAACAAAAAGTTTTCCAGCACGTTCAACGTAACAATATCCAGGTCATTTGTAGGCTCATCTAATATCAAAAAATTGGGATTTTGAATTAAAACCGTACACAAATACAGTCGTTTTAATTCGCCACCGCTTAATTTCTCAACAAAATCGTGCTGTTTTTTTCTATCGAACAAAAATCGTTCTAACAACTGCCCTGCCGAAATGGTTCTACCTTTTGTTAACGGAATATATTCGCCGTATTCTTTAATAATATCGATAACTTTCTGTTCAGGTTTCGGGTTGATGCCGCTTTGCGTGTAATAACCAACTTTAATGGTATCGCCAATGACCACTTTACCAGAATCGGGCTGAAGCGTTTGGGTTAGAATATTTAAAAAGGTAGATTTTCCGGTTCCGTTTTTACCAATAATTCCGATACGTTCGCCACGATTAAACAGGTAATCGAAGTTTTTCATGATTACTTTGTTTGGGAACGAAAGTGAAACGTTGTGCAGTTCAATGATTTTTGAACCCATGCGTTCCATATTGATTTCCAACTCTAAAACATGCTCTTTACGGCGCGAATTCGCTTTATCTTTGATTACATAGAAATCGTCTTGACGCGATTTTGACTTGGTTGTACGTGCTTTTGGCTGACGGCGCATCCATTCCAGTTCTTTTACAAACAAGTTTTTTGCTTTGTCGATAGACGCATTTTCAGATGCAATACGCTCTTCTTTCTTTTGCAGATAGTACGAATAATTTCCTTTGTACTGATAGATTTTCCCGTTGTCTAATTCAATGATTTCGTTACAAACACGTTCCAGAAAGAAACGATCGTGCGTAACCATAAACAATGTTATGTTTTCTTTGGCAAAGTAATCTTCCAACCATTCAATCATCTCTAAATCCAAGTGGTTGGTAGGCTCATCTAAAATCAATAAATCGGGTTTGTTGATCAGGATAATTGCCAACGCCAAACGCTTGCGCTGACCACCCGACATATTTTTAACCTTTGCTTTTAAATCTTCGAGCTTTAATTTGAAAAGAATTTGTTTGTACTGCGTTTCAAAATCCCAAGCATTGTATTGATCCATTTGGTCGAACGCAAGCTGATATGCTTCTTGATCGTCCATGTTTTCCAACGCTTTTTCGTATCGTTCAATAACTTTTAGAATTTCGTTATCTGATGCAAAAATGCTTTCTTCAACCGTTAATTCATCTTGCAAATGAGGTTCTTGCGATAAAAATTCCATTCGGATTCCTTTACGAATCACCACCTGACCGGTATCGGGAAAATCCAATCCGTTAATGATGCTTAATATGGTAGATTTTCCGGTTCCGTTTTTAGCTACAAATGCAATTTTTTGGTCTTTGTTGATACCGAACGATACGCCTTCAAACAGCGTACGCGCTCCGAAAGATTTTGATATATTTTCTACTGAAAGATAGTTCATGATTGATTTCTTGAAGCACAAAAGTACGTTTTTTTGACTGAAACTAAAGATGTTTTATGCCACAGATGCGCAAATAAATTAATTAATCTATGTCTTTTTTTAGAAAAGAATAATAATGATAAAGGCTGCCTTCCAGCAACCTTTCTTAACTAAATATAAAACATAATTATGAAAAACATTCATTTAACTACGCACCAGTTTTGCTACACTTTCTAGAAGTTGCGGTTGGTCTTCCAAAGCAATTTTGGCAACGCTGTAAAATTCGCTAACCCATTTAGAAACCGCATCGAATGCTTTGTTTTTGTCTTGAGTTGCCTGTTGGCTTTCGCCTTTTTCGCGAATATAGTCGGCGTATGCCTGCTGTGTCTGCGTTACATTTGCCAGCTGATTGGTTATGTGATGTGGGGTAATTTTTAATCGCTGATGTTGTGCTGCTACTTCCTTATGTTGAGTTACTCAACACTAATTCTGTATAACTCACATTTATAGTGCTTTAAATTAACTTTTTGCTTTAATATTTGCAACTTTTTATAAAAAAACAGCAACTGATGAGGTTGCGGTTGGTTATTATATTAATTAAATCTGTTTTATAGATAGGATATTTGTAATTTCCTTTTTCTTATTTTTCAAATAAATCGAATCTAAATACATTAAACTTATTTTAATTATTAAAGCTAAAGAGAAAATAATAGTATTTTTTAAAATTAAAATAATATATTCATCGTGAAGAATTGGAATTTTGAATTCTAAAATCAAATTGATTTTATTATACCCAGTAATTATTTCACTTAGAATAAATTTTTTTTTATTCAATTGATAAGGATAACTTAAAATTGAAACAAAGAAAATAATAAAAACTATTCGGAAAATATTAGTTAAAACTGAGATACTCCCAATTTTTCGGTTTATAACTTTACGTTGTAATGAAATTACCAAGGTATAATAAATAAGACTAACAATTACTGTCACTAATATTATAAAATAATAAATACTTTTGGTTATACTAAAATCAAAAATTTTTGTTGTATAAATATAAATTGAATTATATACAAATACCACATAAATAATAATACTTAAACCAATAGACCCCCATAATATATACTTTATTTTACTTAAAAAACGTAATAGAAATGAATCTTTTATTTTATAATATTGATGAAACTTAACAGAATTTCCTTCTGCTATTAATAATATCAATGGTAATGATAAAATCATTATTAATTACCCGTAGTGCATTATAAAAAAAGTTGCTCAAAGAACTAAAAAATAGTATATTGTATTGACTGACAATCGAATACACCATGAGCAACTTAGAAGCAAGTTACAAATTAATTTTAGAAGAATTAAGTA
>Ga0213826_1000118_pt1 | contig 97293 bp, 117 predicted proteins | sample MC6MC0899MG_FD_180668 | JGI IMG/M metagenome (GOLD analysis project Ga0213826, IMG submission 180668) | Enriched soil aggregate microbial communities from Iowa State University, Ames, United States - MC6-MC0899-MG | ecosystem: Environmental > Terrestrial > Soil > Unclassified | place: USA: Iowa... | reverse complement strand
TAATTCTTCTAAAATTAATTTGTAACTTGCTTCTAAGTTGCTCATGGTGTATTCGATTGTCAGTCAATACAATATACTATTTTTTAGTTCTTTGAGCAACTTTTTTTATAATGCACTACGGGTTAACCTTATAAGTATTACGTTCAACTATTTTCTCTTTATAGTAAACCAACGAAGTTATTAATGAAGAAAGACCAATTAAAAAAGCAAATGGGGCTAAATCATTATTTTGTTGAACAACCGAAAAAACCAAAATAATCAATGAAAGTAGAAGTATTAATAATGAGGTTCTAGAATTTTTCAATTCGATTAAATCTTTCTGATTTACATTCTCACTAAACGATCTAAATTCCCCAATTGATAATTTTCTACTTTGTAAATAATTAGTTTTTAAACTATCGAACAATGAAAGTAACATTCCTCTGTAATTAAGGCTTAAACCAACAAACACTTTTCCTCCATTATAATCAGTAGATGTTAACGAAAAAATAGTTTTATATGGATAAATTGTACACAACTGAAATAGAATTTCTTTAGTATCATTAGGTATTTCAATACTATGATTTCCGTTTGCATTTATACTCGTACAAAAATTATTATCAGTAAAAATTTTTAGATTTCTATATGAAAACCAATCGTATACAAAACTTATTTTTACATTTAAAATCATGTCACCTACATTTTAAGTATCAATAAATATACAAAAAAAAGAAGCTATTAAGCTTCTTTTCGTTCTTTCATATAAGTAACAAACTCATCAAATAAATATTTTGAATCGTTTGGTCCTGGTGAAGATTCCGGGTGGTATTGTACCGAAAATACCTGCTTATCTTTTAAACGGATACCTGCAACAGTATTGTCATTTAAATGGTAATGTGTAATTTCTAAATTCGGGTTTTCTTCCACTTCTTCACGAACAACAGCAAAACCGTGGTTTTGAGAAGTAATTTCACCTTTACCAGAAATCGCATTCATAATCGGGTGATTGATTCCGCGGTGACCGTTAAACATTTTATAGGTATTTACACCTTGCGACAACGCAATGATTTGATGCCCTAAACAAATTCCGAAAACCGGTTTATCTGTAGCAATAATATCTTTCGCTGTTTCAATAACCTGTGTTAAGGGTTGCGGATCTCCAGGCCCGTTAGACAAAAAATATCCGTCTGGATTAAAATTATTTAAATCTTCAAGCGTTGCGTTGTAAGGATACACCTTTACATAACAGTCGCGTGCAGCAAGGCAACGCAAGATATTTGTTTTGATACCAAAATCTAAAGCAGCTACCTTGTAAGTTGCATTTTCATCGCCATAGAAATAAGGCTCTTTTGTAGAAACAGCTGATGCCAATTCCAAACCATTCATATTTGGTACGGCAGCCAAAATTTCTTTTAATTCGTCGATTGATTTTCCGTCTGTTGAAATCACTGCATTCATGGCTCCGTTATCACGAATGTAACTTACCAAAGCGCGTGTATCAACATCAGAAACAGCAACCAGATTTTTCTTTTCGAAATAATCGTATAAAGATCCGTCGGCATCAGGGCGAGAAAAATCTTTACTGAAATTTTTACAAACCAATCCGGAAATTTTAATTCCGTCTGAATCTACTTCGTCATTATGAACTCCGTAATTACCAATGTGTGCAACGGTTGACAACATTATTTGTCCGAAGTATGAAGGATCGGTAAAAATTTCCTGATAACCCGTAACACCTGTATTAAAACAGATTTCGCCGGTTGTTGTGCCTTTTATCCCTACTGATTTTCCATGAAAAATAGTACCATCGCTTAAAAGTACAATGGCTTTATCTTTAGAAGTATATTTCATTATTGTTGATTGTTTCGGTGTACAAAATTAATACAAATACTTTAAAAAAAAGCATAAAAAAAAGGACAAACTTTAAAAGTTTGTCCTTTTAATATAATAGAATAATTTATGTTTAATAAATTACTCATTTGTTTCGTTAGCTTCAGTAGAAGTTTCAGCAGCAGGAGTAGTTTCAGCTGTATCAGCTTTTTTTCTACCTCTACGAGTTGTAGCTTTTTTAACTTCTTTTTTACCAGCGTTATAAATTTCGTTGAAATCTACTAATTCGATCATTGCCATTTCAGCGTTATCTCCTAAACGATTTCCTAATTTAATAATACGAGTGTATCCTCCCGGACGATCACCTACTTTAGGAGCAACTTCTCTGAACAATTCAGTTACAGCATGCTTGTCTCTTAAGTAAGAAAAAACGATACGACGGTTGTGTGTGTCGTCTGTTTTACATTTTGTTACTAAAGGCTCAATAAATTGCTTTAATGCTTTAGCTTTAGCAACCGTAGTATTAATACGTTTGTGTTCTATTAAAGAACAAGCCATATTAGCCAACATAGCTTTTCTGTGACTAGCCTGTCTACCTAAATGGTTTATTTTTTTTCCGTGTCTCATGACTTAGTTTTTTAACCTTCATCTTGCATCAATCCTTTACGGAGCGCAAAATATGAAGTAATTTATTCTTTATCTAATTTGTATTTTGATAGATCCATTCCGAAAGTTAATCCTTTAACCTGAACAAGTTCTTCTAATTCTGTTAATGATTTCTTTCCGAAGTTTCTAAACTTCATTAAATCGTTTTTGTTATAAGAAACTAAATCGCCTAATGTATCAACTTCAGCCGCTTTTAAACAATTTAATGCTCTTACCGAAAGATCCATATCAACCAATTTCGTTTTCAGAAGCTGTCTCATATGTAATGATTCCTCATCGTATGATTCAGTTTGAGCAATTTCATCGGCCTCTAGAGTGATTCTTTCATCAGAGAATAACATAAAATGATGAATCAATGTTTTTGCTGCTTCTGTTAAAGCGTCTTTAGGATTAATAGATCCGTCTGTAACAATATCAAAAACTAACTTTTCATAATCGGTTTTTTGTTCTACACGATAGTTTTCTATAGCGTATTTAACATTTTTTACAGGCGTATAAATACTGTCTGTATAAATTGTTCCGAAAGGTGCGTTAGGTTTTCTATTTTCTTCTGCTGGAACGTATCCTCTACCTTTTTCGATAGAAATTTCCATGTTAATGGTAATTTTACCGTCTAAGTTACAGATTACTAAATCAGGGTTCAACACTTGAAAACCTGAAATATATTTTTGGAAATCGCCAGCTGTTAATTGATCTTTTCCTGTGAATGAAATGCTTACAGATTCGTTATCTACATCCTCAATCTGACGTTTGAAACGTACCTGTTTTAAGTTTAAGATAATTTCTGTTACATCCTCAACAACACCAGAAATAGTAGAAAACTCATGCTCAACACCTTCAATACGTACCGAAGTTATTGCATATCCTTCTAATGATGACAGAAGTACTCTTCTTAGTGCATTACCAATGGTTAATCCATAGCCAGGTTCTAAAGGACGAAATTCGAATTTCCCTTTAAAATCTGTTGAATCAATCATGATAACTTTGTCGGGCTTTTGAAAATTAAATATTGCCATGTGTGTTTCGACTGAATGTCAATTATTATTTGTTGTACAACTCTACGATTAACTGTTCTTTGATGTTTTCTGGAACTTGAAGTCTAGCAGGAATACTTACATAAGTACCTTCTTTAGTTTCGTTATTCCAAGTAATCCATTCGTAAACAGCGCTAGAATTAGATAATGAACGTTCGATAGCATCTAATGATTTAGATTTTTCACGAACTGCTACTTTATCACCAGCTTTTAATTGGTATGAAGGAATGTTTACTAATTCACCGTTAACGGTTACGTGTCTGTGAGAAACGATTTGACGAGCTGCACGACGAGAAGGAGCGATACCCATTCTGTATACAACGTTGTCTAAACGTGATTCACATAACTGAATTAAAACATCACCTGTAACACCTTTAGATGCAGATGCTTTTTTAAACATGTTACGGAATTGTTTTTCTAAAACACCGTAAATATATTTAGCTTTTTGCTTTTCCATTAACTGGATAGCGTATTCAGATTTTTTACCTCTTTTCTTAGCTAAACCATGTTGCCCTGGAGGGTAATTTCTTTTTTCGAATGCTCTGTCGTCTCCGAAGATTGCTTCTCCGAATTTACGAGCGATTTTAGTTTGTGGACCAGTATATCTTGCCATTTTAAAAAAATAAAAAAGGTAGGGATTATGAATTCAGGTCTCATCCTCCGATAATCGTCTCCTACCTTAGGTTATACTATAATATAAATTAAACTCTTCTTCTTTTTGGAGGACGACATCCATTGTGAGGAATTGGGGTAATATCGATGATTTCTGTAACTTCGATTCCACTGTTGTGGATAGAACGAATTGCAGATTCTCTACCATTTCCTGGTCCTTTAACGTAAACTTTCACTTTTTTAAGTCCAGCTTCTAACGCTACTTTACCACAATCTTCTGCTGCCATCTGTGCTGCATAAGGCGTGTTCTTTTTAGAACCACGGAATCCCATTTTACCAGCTGACGACCAAGAAATAACTTCACCTTTTTTGTTAGTTAACGAAATGATGATGTTGTTAAATGTTGCGCTGATGTGAGCCTCTCCAGTAGATTCAACTATAACTTTACGCTTTTTTGTATTTGCTTTAGCCATACTACTTATTATTTAGTTGCTTTTTTCTTGTTAGCAACAGTTTTTCTTTTACCTTTTCTTGTTCTAGAGTTGTTTTTAGTTCTTTGTCCTCTTAATGGAAGACCAGCTCTATGACGGATTCCGCGTTGACATCCAATATCCATTAAACGTTTAATGTTTAAAGATACTTCTGAACGTAGTTCACCTTCAATTTTGTAACTAGACATAGCTTCACGAATAGCACCGATTTCGTCATCGTTCCATTCTGAAACTTTTTTGTCTTCGTTAACGTTAGCTGTTGCCAACACCTCTTTTGCTCTACTTGAACCTACACCAAAAATGTAAGTTAAAGCAATAATTCCTCTTTTATTTTTAGGTATATCTACCCCTGCTATTCTTGCCATAATTATCCTTGTCTTTGTTTAAATCTAGGATTCTTTTTGTTTATAACGTATAATCTTCCTTTTCTACGTACAATAATGCATTCCGCACTTCTTTTTTTAACTGATGCTCTTACTTTCATTTTAACAGCCTTTAATATCTATAAGTAATTCTTGCTTTAGACAAATCATAAGGGCTCATTTCTAACTTCACTTTATCACCAGGTAATAATTTGATGTAATGCATACGCATTTTTCCAGAAATATGAGCAATTACAATATGTCCGTTCTCTAATTCTACACGGAACATTGCATTTGATAATGCTTCAATGATTGCTCCGTCTTGTTCTATTGCTGATTGTTTTGCCATATATTAAGCAATTGCTTTTCTATTTTTTCCACTCTTCATTAATCCGTCATACTGCTTGTTTAACAAATAAGCATTAATTTGCTGAATTGTATCAATTGCAACACTTACTAAGATTAATAAAGATGTTCCACCATAAAACATTGCCCAACCTTGTTGAATTCCCATTAATGATACCGCGATTGCAGGTAAAACTGCGATCACAGCAAGGAATAACGAACCTGGAAATGTGATTAACGACATTACGCGATCTAAGAAGTTTGCGGTTTCCTGACCTGGTTTAATTCCAGGTATAAAGCCACCACTACGTTTTAAATCATCGGCCATTTTATTGGTAGGTACCGTAATTGCGGTGTAAAAGTACGAAAAAATTATGATTAACAAAGCAAAAACTAAATTATACTCTAAACCAAAGATGTTGCTGAACATTGTGGTTACAGTTTGCGCACTGTCTGAAGAGGATAATCCAGCAATTACTGGTGGTATAAACATAATTGCCTGTGCAAAGATAATTGGCATTACACCCGAAGCATTAAGCTTTAAAGGAATCCACTGACGGTTTCCTGATACAGATGCAGCGTCGTATTCACCAGCAACACTTCTACGAGCGTATTGTACTGCGATTTTACGAACTGCCATTGTTAAAAATATACAAGCGATGATTATTAATAACCAGATGATAACTTCTATTACAATCATCATTGGACCACCGTTACCTGCTACCATGCGCGATTGTGTTTCTTGCATGAATGCCATTGGTAATTTAGCGATGATACCAACCATAATTAATAATGAAATACCGTTTCCAATACCTTTATCAGTAATCTTTTCACCTAACCACATTGCGAAAACCGTTCCTGTAGTTAAGATTAATACCGACGAAAATAAGAAAGAGAAAGAATCAAATCCTAATAAAAATGCATCAGGTGGTAATTGTTTATACAAGTTGTATATATAACCCGGCCCTTGAACTAAGGTAATACCAATGGTTAACCATCTTGTAATTTGGTTCATTTTCTTTCTACCACTTTCACCATCGTTTTGAAGTTTCTGTAAGTAAGGTACAGCTATACCCATTAACTGAACTACAATTGACGCAGAGATATACGGCATTATACCCAATGCAAAAATAGAAGCCTGCGAAAACGCACCTCCTGTAAAAACATTAATAAGCCACCCTATCCCCTGATCAGTTTGATCTGATAAAGCATGTAATTTAGTAGCATCAATACCTGGTAAGGTTACTTGTGCACCAAAACGATACACAAGCAACATACCTAAAGTTATTAAGATTTTATTCTTAAGTTCTTCGATATTCCAAATATTGGCTAAAGTTTCAAAAAACTTCTTCATAAGTAGTTAAAGATTTATAAAGATACAACTTCACCACCAGCTGCTTCGATAGCGGCTTTTGCTGTTGCTGTAAATTTATGAGCAGTTACTGTTAATTTCGCCTTAAGCTCTCCTCTACCCAAAATCTTAACTAAGCTATTTTTAGAAACTATTCTATTTTCAACTAATGCATTAAAATCAATTGCATTAGTAATTGTTCCGTTATCAACTAAAGTTTGTAAAGTATCTAAATTAATACCTACATACTCTACTCTATTGATGTTTTTAAAACCAAATTTAGGAACACGTCTCTGTAAAGGCATCTGTCCACCTTCAAAACCAATTTTCTTAGAATAACCAGAACGAGATTTAGCTCCTTTGTGACCACGTGCAGACGTACCACCTTTACCAGAACCTTCACCACGACCTACTCTTTTGTTTTGATTATGTACAGAACCGTTTGCCGGTTGTAAATTACTTAAATTCATAATTCAATTTAAATTAGTTAATTTCTTCTACAGAAACTAAATGTTGAACTTTCTTTACCATTCCTACAATAGTTGGTGTATTATCATGCTCAACAACTTGTCCTAATTTATGTAAACCTAAAGCTTCTAACGTTCTTTTTTGGTTTTCAGGACAATTGATTTTGCTTCTAACTTGTTTTACTTTAATTTTTGACATACTACTCAAAATTAAGATTTAAATACTTTCTCTAAAGAAATTCCTCTTTGTTTTGCAATAGTAGCAGCACTTCTCATGTTTAATAAAGCATCGAAAGTTGCTTTAACAACGTTATGAGGGTTAGAAGAACCTTGAGATTTTGATAATACATTGTGGATACCTACAGCCTCTAAAACTGCACGTACGTTACCACCCGCAATAACTCCGGTACCTACTGATGCTGGCAATAAAAATACGCGTGCACCACCAAATTTACCTTTTTGTTCATGAGGAATAGTTGTTCCTTGTAATGGAATACGAACTAAGCTTTTCTTAGCATCTTCAACCGCTTTAGCAATTGCTTCAGATACGTCTTTAGATTTTCCTAAACCGTGACCCACTACACCATTTTCGTCACCTACAACAACTACAGCAGAAAAACCAAATGCTCTACCACCTTTAGTTACTTTGGTAACACGATTAACTGAAACCAAACGATCTTTTAAATCAAGACCGGCAGGTTTTACATATTCTACGTTTTTATAACTTTGATACATAACTAACTACAATTAGAATTTTAATCCAGCTTCTCTTGCGCCTTCTGCTAATGATTTAACACGACCGTGGTATAAGTTACCACCTCTGTCAAAAGAGATAGTTTCTACGCCAGCTTTCAAAGCCTTCTCTGCAATTAGTTTACCAACTGATGCAGCAGTTTCAATTTTAGTTCCTTTAGTTACACCAGCTTCTCTTGAAGATGCCGCAGCTAAAGTTACACCGTTCACATCGTCTATGATTTGCGCATAGATTTCTTTATTGCTTCTAAATACAGATAAACGTGGTGTTGCAGCAGTACCGCTAACCGTTTTTCTAATTCTGTATTGAATTCTTTGTCTTCTTTCAGATTTGTTTAATGACATGATCTTAATTTTTAAGCTGATTTACCTGCTTTTCTTCTTAATACTTCACCAACAAACTTGATACCTTTACCTTTGTAAGGTTCTGGCTTACGGAAAGAACGAATCTTTGCTGCTACCTGACCAACCAATTGTTTGTCTGCCGATGATAATTTAACGATAGGGTTTTTACCTTTTTCAGAAACTGTTTCAACTTTTACTTCGTCAGTAATATTTAAAACAATGTTGTGAGAGTAACCTAAAGCTAAATCAAGTTTTTGTCCTTGATTTGATGCACGGTATCCAACACCAACTAATTCTAACTCTTTAGTAAACCCTTCAGATACACCAACAATCATGTTGCTGATTAAACTTCTGTATAAACCGTGTTTTGCTCTTTCATCTTTTAAATCAGATGAACGCTCAACGATTACTTGTCCGTCTTCTACTTTCACAGTAACTGTATCAAAAGCCTGTGAAAGCTCTCCTAATTTTCCTTTTACTACAACAACAGCATCTTTAACTTCTACAGTTACGCCAGCTGGTATTGTGATTGGACTTTTACCTATTCTTGACATTTCGCTAGTCTATTTTATTAGTATACGTAACAAACTACTTCACCACCAACATTTAACTGTTTAGCTTTTTTACCTGTCATTAAACCTTTAGATGTTGACACAATTGCAATACCTAAACCGTTTAAGATACGTGGTAAATTTGCAGATGATGCATATTTACGTAAACCTGGTTTACTAATTCTTTGGATATCTTTGATAACAGACTCTTTCGTGTCTTTATCATATTTTAAAGCTATTTTGATTGATCCTTGCACTGAAGAATCATCGAATTTGTAGCTTAAAATATATCCTTGTTCGAATAAAATTTTTGTGATTTCTTTTTTGAAGTTTGATGCTGGGATCTCAACAACTTTGTGGTTTGCACGAGAAGCATTTCTAACTCTTGTTAAAAAATCTGCGATAGGATCTGTATACATATGTATAAAATTGCGATTATGGTTTTCAGGAAACACACGTTTCCTGAACCTTTAATCAATTAAAATTATTTTTTAGTTGGCAAAAGTACAAACTTTTTGCGAGATTACCAACTTGCTTTTCTTACACCTGGGATTAACCCTTGATTAGCCATTTCACGGAATGTTACACGTGAAAGACCAAACTGACGCATATAACCTCTTGGACGTCCTGTTAATTTACAACGGTTATGTAAACGTACAGGAGAAGCGTTTGCAGGCAACTTTTGTAATGCTTCATAATCTCCGGCTTCTTTTAAAGCCTTACGTTTTGCAGCATATTTAGCTACCAAAGCTTCTCTTTTCGCCTCACGGGCTTTCATTGATTCTTTAGCCATACTAGTTCTTTTTAAAAGGTACTCCTAATTCTGCCAATAATGATTTTGCTTCAGCATCTGTGTTAGCAGATGTTACAAAAGTAATATCAAAACCTGCAATTTTGTTAACTTTATCAATATCGATTTCAGGGAAAATAATTTGCTCAACTACACCTAAGTTGTAATTTCCTCTACCGTCAAATCCGTTAGATTTAACACCAGCGAAATCACGTACACGTGGTAATGCAGAAGTAACTAAACGGTCTAAGAATTCGTACATTCTTTCGCCACGTAAAGTAACTTTAGCACCAATTGGCATCCCTTTTCTTAATTTAAAAGAAGCAACGTCTTTTTTAGAAATAGTAGATACTGCTTTTTGTCCTGTAATTTTTGTTAGTTCTTCAACAGCGTGATCAACTAATTTTTTATCAGAAACAGCAGCACCAACTCCACGGCTTACAACTATTTTCTCAAGTTTAGGAACTTCCATTACGTTTTTGTAACCGAATTCTTCTTTTAAAGCAGAGACTACTCTGTCTTTATATTCTTGTTTAAGTCTTGGTATATAAGTCATGACTATAATGCTTGATTAGATTTTTTAGAAACGCGTACTTTCTTATCTCCTTCTACTTTGTAAGCCACTTTAGTAACACTATTTGTTTTAGTATCGATTAAAGCGATGTTAGAAATATGAATTGCAGCTTCTTTTTTTACTATACCACCTTGAGGGTTTGTAGCACTTGGCTTAACATGTTTAGAAACCATGTTTACACCTTCAACGATAGCTTTGTTTTTTTCGCGGAAAACGCGTAAAACTTTTCCTTCAGATCCTTTGTGATCTCCAGCAATAACGCGAACGTTATCTCCTGATTTAATTTTTAGCTTTGTCATCATTTGAAAGAATTAAAGCACTTCAGGTGCTAATGATACAATTTTCATGAATTGTTTTTCACGAAGTTCTCTTGCTACAGGACCAAAAACGCGAGTTCCTCTCATTTCACCTGCCGCGTTTAATAACACACATGCGTTGTCATCAAAACGGATATAAGATCCATCAGCTCTTCTCACTTCTTTTTTGGTACGTACAACAACTGCAGTTGATACAGCACCTTTTTTAACGTTTCCGTTAGGTGTTGCGTCTTTGATAGACACTACAATTTTATCTCCAACAGAGGCATAACGACGTTTCGTTCCTCCTAAAACACGGATCGTCAAAACTTCTTTTGCGCCTGTGTTATCTGCTACTTTTAATCTAGATTCCTGTTGTACCATAATTACTTAGCTCTTTCAATGATTTCAACTAATCTCCAACATTTGTTTTTAGATAATGGACGTGTTTCCATGATTCTAACTTTGTCACCAATGTTACAGTCGTTCAATTCGTCGTGCGCAACATATTTCTTTGTTTTTAACACGAACTTTCCATATAAAGGGTGTTTTACTTTACTTGTTTCAGACACAACAATAGATTTAACCATTTTGTTGCTTGTAACTACACCGATTCTTTCTTTTCTTAAATTTCTTTTTTCCATCTTTCAGCAGAATACAATTATTGTAAGTCTTTTTTGCTAATCTCAGTATTCACTCTTGCGATAGCTCTTCTTACAGTTCTTAATTGCAAAGGGTTAGCAATAGGCGAAATAGCATGAGCATGTTTTAACTCAGCGTATTGGTTTGTTAATTCACCAAGTTTTGCTTGTAACTCAGCTATAGATAGATTATTTATTTCTTGTTTCTTCATAATGATCTAAAATTAAGCTTCGAAATCTCTAGCAATGATAAACTTAGTTTTTACTGGAAGTTTTTGAGCAGCTAAACGTAATGCTTCTTTTGCAACTGCTAAAGGCACACCACCTACTTCAAACATAATTCTTCCTGGCTTAACAACTGCAGCCCAATACTCAACTGCACCTTTACCTTTACCCATACGTACCTCTAAAGGTTTTTTAGTAATAGGTTTATCTGGGAAGATTTTAATCCATAATTGTCCTTCACGTTTCATGAAACGAGTTGCAGCGATACGTGCAGCTTCGATTTGACGAGAAGTAATGAACGAGTAATCTAAAGATTTAATACCGAACATTCCGTTAGAAAGTTCGCTACCTCTTTGAGAAACTCCTTTCATTCTACCTTTCTGTACCTTACGGTACTTGGTTCTTTTAGGCTGTAACATTTTTCGTTAGTTTTAAATTACTTTCGTTTGTTGTTGCGTTGGTGGTTTGGTCTTCCATTTGGTTTTCCAGATCCTGCCGGTTTAGACGATTTTTGTTGTTTGTCCATTCCAGCTAACGGAGAAAGATCTCTCTTACCATAAACCTCACCTTTCATGATCCATACTTTAATACCCATTCTACCGTAAGTAGTATGTGCTTCAGCTAAAGCATAATCAATATCCGCACGGAAAGTAGATAAAGGAATACGTCCATCTTTAAAGTTTTCAGAACGTGCCATTTCTGCCCCGTTCAAACGACCTGAAATTTGCACTTTCATACCTTCAGCGTTCATTCTCATTGCCGCAGCAATAGCCATTTTAATAGCTCTACGGTAAGAAATACGGCTTTCGATTTGACGTGCGATGCTTGTTGCAGCCAAATAAGCATCTAATTCTGGTCTTTTAATTTCAAAGATGTTAATTTGTACCTCTTTGTTAGTAATTTTCTTAAGTTCTTCTTTTAACTTGTCTACCTCTTGTCCGCCTTTTCCGATAATGATACCAGGTCTTGCAGTAGTGATAGTAACGGTTACAAGTTTTAAAGTTCTCTCGATAATGATTTTAGATACACTAGCTTTTGCTAAACGAGCATGGATGTACTTTCTGATTTTTGCATCTTCAGCAAGTTTGTCTCCATAGTCATTTCCACCGTACCAGTTAGAGTCCCATCCTCTGATGATCCCAAGGCGATTTCCGATTGGATTAGTCTTTTGTCCCATACTGTTTATTAATTGCTTTGTGTGTTATTGTTTGATCCTAATACGATTGTAACGTGATTAGAACGTTTTCTGATTCTGTGCGCGCGACCTTGTGGTGCAGGACGTAATCTTTTCAACATTGCCCCACCGTCTACACGGATTTCTTTAACAAATAATTCTGCTTCTTCGATGCTTGCTTCAGCGTTTTTAGCTTGCCAGTTAGCAATTGCTGATAACAATAATTTTTCAATTCTTCCCGAAGCTTCTTTAGTATTAAATTTTAATATGTTAAGAGCATTCTCAACTTTCTGTCCTCTTACTAAATCTGCAACCAAGCGCATTTTACGAGGTGAAGTTGGGCAATTGTTTAGCTTAGCAAAAGCAATACTTTTGTTTGCTTCTTTTGTCTGCTCTGCTCTTTCTCTTTTACGAACTCCCATAGCTTCTTATTATTTTTTACCTTTATTTTTTGCACCAGCGTGTCCACGGAATGAACGTGTTGGTGAAAACTCTCCTAATTTATGTCCTACCATGTTTTCTGTTACGTAAACTGGTACAAATTGACGACCGTTGTGTACTGCAATTGTTTGTCCTACGAAATCTGGAGTTATCATAGATGCTCTAGACCAAGTTTTAACAACTGCTTTGTTACCGTTTTCTGCGTTCTCTAAAACTTTTTTCTCAAGTTTAAAGTGAACATAAGGTCCTTTTTTTAATGAACGTGCCATACTTACTTAATTATTTCTTTCTACGTTCTACAATATGTTTATTACTTGCTTTTACTTTAGAACGAGTTCTATAACCCTTCGCTGGTAAACCTTTTCTTGAACGTGGGTGACCTCCTGAAGAGCGTCCTTCACCACCTCCCATAGGGTGATCAACTGGGTTCATAGCTACCGGTCTAGTACGTGGTCTTCTACCTAACCAACGAGATCTACCTGCTTTACCTGAAACGATTAACTGGTGATCTGAGTTAGATACCGCGCCAATTGTTGCCATACATGTTAGTAAGATCAAACGAATCTCACCTGAAGGCATCTTAATTGTTGCGTATTTACCATCACGAGCAACTAATTGTGCAAAAGTTCCTGCAGAACGTGCGATAACAGCACCTTGACCTGGACGTAACTCGATACAAGAAATAATTGTACCAAGAGGAATGTTTGCTAAAGGCATTGCATTACCAACTTCTGGAGCTGCATCTGGACCAGAAACAACTTTCTGACCTACTTGCAATCCTGCTGGTGCTACGATGTACGTTTTTGCTCCATCTGCATATGCTAATAATGAGATAAATGCTGAACGGTTTGGATCGTACTCAATTGTTTTAACTGTTGCTGGAACACCAACTTTAGTTCTTTTAAAATCGATAATACGATATTGTTGTTTATGACCACCACCAATATAGCGCATGGTCATTTTTCCTTGACTATTTCTACCTCCAGAGTTTTTTTTCGGTGCTAATAATGAACGCTCCGGCTTATCAGTTGTAATAGCGTCAAAACTATTAACAACTCTAAAACGCTGACCTGGGGTAATAGGTTTTAATTTTCTAACTGACATTGTTATTAGATATTAGTGTAAAAATCGATTGAATCTCCTTCTTTCAATGTTACAATTGCTTTCTTGTATGAAGACGTTTTACCAGTAATCATTCCGCTTTTCGTGAACTTTGTGCTTCTATCAGCTCTGTAAATCATTGTGTTTACATCTAAAACAGAAACTCCATAAGCTTTTTCAACCGCTTTTTTAATTTCTACTTTGTTAGCTTTTTTAGCTACTATAAATCCAAAACGGTTAAATAATTCACCGTCTTTTGTGATTTTTTCGGTAATGATAGGTTTAATAATTATACTCATTTCCCTATTTATTTACTTAAATTTTCTACAATTCCTTCTAATGAACCTTCAGTTAACACTAACGATTTTGCATTTAAAATACCGTAAGTATTTAATTCTGAAGAAGTTACAACAGAAGTTCTCTCTAAATTGCGTGATGACAAATATACATTTTTATTTGATTCACCCAACACAAATAATGATTTTTTACCTTCTAACCCTAAAGCTTTCAATACGTTAATGAAATTTTTAGTACTTGGTGCTTCGAAAGTAAAATCTTCTACAACAAATAAATTAGCTTCTTGAGCTTTAATTGTAAAAGCAGATTTACGAGCCAAACGCTTTAAAGCTTTATTCAATTTAAATGAATAACTTCTTGGGCGTGGGCCAAAAATAGTACCACCACCTTTGAAAACAGGCGATTTTGCAGAACCTGCACGTGCAGTACCTGTACCCTTTTGTTTTTTAATTTTACGTGTAGATCCCGCTACTTCAGCTCTTTCTTTAGCTTTGTGCGTACCTTGACGTTGATTTGCCAAATATTGTTTAACATCTAAATAGATAGCATGTTTGTTAGGCTCAATTGCGAAAACTGAATCAGCCAGTTGTACTGATCTGCCAGTTTCTTTTCCGTTGATATCTAAAACTTTTACTTCCATTACTTTTGAACGATTACGTAAGAGTTATTGTGACCTGGTACAGCACCTTTAACTACTAATAAGTTTTTGTCTGCAACCACTTTTAAAACTCTAAGGTTTTGAACTGTTACTTTTTCTCCTCCCATTCTACCTGCCATACGCATACCCTTGAATACTCTCGAAGGATAAGACGATGCACCAACAGAACCCGGAGCTCTTAAACGGTTGTGCTGACCATGCGTAGCCTGACCAACCCCACCAAATCCATGACGTTTTACAACACCTTGGAATCCTTTACCTTTAGAAGTACCTTGTACATCAACAAAATCTCCTTCAGTAAATAAGTCTACAGTGATAATATCACCTAAACCATAATTGCTTTCAAAATCTTGAATTTCAACGACTTTTTTCTTAACAGAAGTTCCTGCTTTTTTAAAGTGACCTTGCGCCGCTTTAGTTGCATTTTTTTCTCTAGCGTCATCGAAACCAAGTTGATAAGCTTCATACCCGTCAACCTCTTTGGTTCTGACTTGGGTAACGACACATGGACCTAATTCGATAACAGTACAAGGAATGTTTTTCCCGTTCTCATCGAAGATTGAAGTCATGCCGATTTTCTTTCCAATTAACCCAGACATAATTTTAAATTAATAATTATTAAATATAAAAATTTCAAGCATCGGCAAAATTAATACCAATGCTTGAAATATACAAGTTTTTTATAAAATATTTTATTATTATACTTTAATCTCTACTTCTACTCCTGAAGGAAGCTCTAATTTCATTAAAGCATCGATCGTTTTTGAAGATGAAGAATAGATGTCTAATAATCTTTTATACGAACTTAATTCAAACTGTTCTCTTGACTTTTTGTTAACGTGTGGAGAACGTAAAACAGTAAAGATTTTTTTATGAGTTGGTAATGGAATTGGTCCTGTTACCACTGCACCTGTACTTTTTACAGTTTTTACGATTTTTTCAGCTGACTTGTCAACTAAAGCGTGATCGTAAGATTTTAATTTTATTCTGATTTTTTGACTCATTTTCTTAATTATTAAGCGTTACCTTTTGCTTTTTTAATTACTTCTTCTTGAATGTTAGAAGGTGTTTGCTCGTAGTGAGAGAACTCCATTGTTGAAGTTGCACGACCTGAAGATAAGGTACGTAACGTTGTTACATAACCAAACATTTCTGATAACGGCACAGATGCTTTTACAACTTTTGCTCCGTTACGATCGTCCATAGAGTTGATTTGACCACGACGACGGTTTAAGTCACCTACAATATCACCCATGTTTTCTTCTGGTGTTAACACTTCTAACTTCATGATTGGTTCTAATATAATAGCACCTGCAGCTTTAGCAGATTCTTTATATCCCATTTTAGCTGCTAATTCGAAAGATAGTGCATCCGAATCCACCGCGTGGTAAGAACCATCAGTTAAAGTAACTTTTAATGAATCCATTTCAAATCCTGCTAAAGGACCTTGTTTCATAGACTCACGGAAACCTTTTTCTACAGCAGGAATGTATTCTTTTGGTACGTTACCACCTTTAACTTCGTTAACGAACTGTAATCCCATTGGAACTTTTCCGTCAACCTCGTCAGCTGGACCAATTTTAAATACGATATCACCAAATTTACCACGACCACCAGATTGCTTTTTATAAGTTTCTCTGTGGCTTGCACTTTTTGTGAAAGCTTCTTTATACTCAACCTGAGGCTCACCTTGGTTAACCTCTACTTTAAACTCACGACGCATACGGTCAACAATGATATCTAAGTGTAACTCACCCATACCAGAGATGATTGTTTGCCCAGAAGCTTGGTCTGTACGAACTGTAAAAGTTGGATCTTCTTCTGCCAATTTAGCTAAAGCCATACCCATTTTATCAACGTCAGCTTTTGTTTTAGGCTCGATAGCGATACCAATTACCGGATCAGGGAAATCCATAGATTCTAACACAATTGGGTGTTTTTCGTCTGATAATGTATCTCCTGTTTTAATATCCTTGAAACCAACAGCAGCACCAATATCACCAGCTTCGATGAAATCAATTGGGTTTTGCTTGTTAGCGTGCATTTGATAGATACGAGAGATACGTTCTTTGTTTCCTGAACGGTTGTTTAATACGTAAGAACCTGCATCTAAACGCCCTGAATAAGCACGGAAGAAAGCTAAACGACCTACGAAAGGATCGGTAGCAATTTTAAATGCTAATGCAGAGAACGGATCTGTTACAGATGGTTTACGTGTAATTGGCTCGTCAGTATCAGGGTTAGTACCTTCGATCGCTTCCTTGTCCATTGGAGAAGGTAAGTAACGACAAACAGCATCTAACATGAACTGAACACCTTTATTTTTGAAAGATGAACCACATGTCATTGGAATGATACTCATATCTAAAGTTGCAGCACGCAAAGCTTTGTGTACTTCATCTTCTGTGATAGAGTTTTCGTCTTCCATGTACTTCTCTAACAAGTTTTCGTCGTAAGCAGCAATTTCCTCGATTAATTGACCACGGTATTGTTTTACCTCGTCAACCATTTCTGCAGGAATTTCGATAATATCAAAAGTAGCTCCTTGTGTATCATCATGCCATACAATAGCACGGTTTTTCACTAAATCTACTACTCCTCTAAAATCAGCTTCATCACCAATTGGTAAAACGATTGGCACTGCATTAGATTTCAACATATCTTTAACTTGCTGACATACTTTTAAGAAGTTAGATCCTTGACGGTCCATCTTGTTAACAAATCCCATACGTGGAACTTTGTAGTTATCAGCCAAACGCCAGTTAGTTTCAGATTGTGGCTCAACTCCGTCAACTGCAGAGAATAAGAATACTAATCCGTCTAATACACGTAATGAACGGTTTACCTCTACGGTAAAGTCAACGTGTCCTGGGGTATCGATAATATTGAAGTGATAATCTTTAGAATCATCAGTTTTTTTACCTTGATCTGTTGGAAAAGACCAAGTACAAGTTGTAGCTGCAGAAGTAATTGTGATACCACGCTCTGCTTCTTGCTCCATCCAGTCCATTGTTGAAGCACCATCGTGAACTTCACCAATTTTGTGATTTTTACCTGTATAAAAAAGAATACGCTCTGTTGTTGTTGTTTTACCAGCATCAATGTGAGCAGCGATTCCTATATTTCTAGTAAATAATAAATCTCTAGCCATTTTTGTTCTTTATGAAAAATTAAAATCTAAAGTGAGAGAATGCTTTATTAGCATCAGCCATTTTGTGAACATCCATTCTTTTCTTAACAGCAGCACCTTCTTCTTTAGCAGCAGCTAAAATTTCAGCAGCTAATTTAGAAGCCATAGATTTATCGTTTCTTTTTCTTGCGTAAAGAATCATCCATTTCATCGCCATAGAAATTTTTCTATCCGGACGAATTGGCATTGGAATTTGGAATGAAGCACCACCTACACGGCGAGAACGTACTTCAACATGAGGCATAACGTTTGTTAATGCATCTTTCCATACTTCCAAAGAGGTTTTTTCTTCGTCTTGCTTTTTAGTTTCAACGATTTCTAATGCATCGTAAAATACTTTAAAAGCAGTAGATTTTTTACCATCCCACATTAAGTTGTTCACAAAACGTGTTACTAACTGATCGTTAAATTTTGGATCTGGTAAAAGAGGTCTTTTTTTAGCCTGTCTTTTTCTCATTTCTTTGTTACTTTTAAAAGTTTCTAGTTTAAGGTTTCAAGTTTGAAGTTTTGTATTGATTAAAACCAATACAACATCTTACGACTTTTAACTTTTTACTATTCTACTTAAATTAAATTACTTTTTTGCGTCTTTAGGGCGTTTAGCACCATATTTAGATCTTCTTTGAGTACGACCGTTAACACCGGCTGTATCTAAAGCACCACGTACAATGTGGTATCTAACTCCTGGTAAATCTTTTACCCTTCCACCTCTAACTAATACTATCGAGTGCTCTTGTAAATTGTGTCCTTCTCCTGGGATGTAAGCGTTTACTTCATTACCGTTTGTCAAACGTACACGCGCTACTTTACGCATTGCAGAGTTTGGCTTTTTAGGCGTTGTAGTATAAACACGCGTACACACACCACGTCTTTGAGGACATGAATCCAAAGCAACCGATTTACTCTTCTTAGTTAATTGGGTTCTCCCTTTTCTTACTAATTGTTGAATTGTTGGCATAATGTTTATTAAAAATTTTCTACATTCAAATTTGTTTCCCGTGTATTTTCGGGGATGCAAATATATAAATTATTATAATCAAAACAAACGTATTTCGTTTATTTTCAAATTATTTCTACATTTACGTTTATTAATCTAACAGTACTAATGCATTTAAAAAAAACATACCTTATATATATAGTAAGTTATTTTCTGTTGTGTTTTACAACCTTAAATGCTTTATACAGCCAGCAAATTTACCTAAAAGTAAATGGTAAAAACACCAGCGAAACATCTTTTTTAAAACAAAATATTAAAGACAGTATTTTTAATAACGGACAAGAAGTTGAAACCAAATTGATTTTTTTGCAAGATTTTCTAAGAACGAACGGGTATCTGTACCACCAAATAACATCAGCAGAAAAAAAAGACAGTCTGTATCTTGTACATTTTGATTTAGGCAAAAAAACCGATAGTTTAAAAATTAACTTTAACAAGCACGAAGCCCAGTTAAAATCGATCTTACAAATTAACGAACCTTCCAAAACCATTGCCATACAAAACACCGAAAGCTTTCTTAAAAACATTGTTGAAAAATTAGCCAAAAAAGGTTATTCCATAAGCACGGTTAAGTTAATAAATCATCAATTTTTAAATGATATTATTACTGCCGATTTAGATCTGCATTTAGATGAACAGCGCAGGATAGATCAATTGGTTTTTACGCCTTACAACAACTTCCCTACCGGAATTAAACAGCGATTGATTAAGAAATACGAAAAACAACCGTTCACCGAAGCCGTTACGTATGATCTGCAAAAAGAAATGAGTCAGTTTCCATTTATAAAAACCACCAAACAGCCTGAAGTTCTTTTTACCGAAAGCAACACTGCTTTGTATTTATATGTGGAACGACAAAATATTAGTCAGTTTGACGGATTGATTGGTTTTACGAATGATGACAACGGAAAAGTGCAGTTTAACGGTTATGCCGATTTGCAGTTAATGAATATTTTAAACAAAGGCGAGCAACTAAAATTGTATTGGAAGAACGATGGAAACCAGCAGACGCAGTTTAATCTTTCGGGCGAAGTTCCTTATTTGTTCAATACGCCTTTTGGTTTGAAAGCTTCGTTAGAATTATTCAAACAAGACAGCACCATGATGAACACCAAGTTTAATGCGGCGGTTTTGTATTACCTGAATTTTAATCATAGAGTTGGTGTCGGATATCAATCAACATCGTCAGTTGCGGGAACAGAGAATTTTTATCAGGCAGCCGATTACAACAATCTGTTTATTACGCTGAATTATTTATTAAACAAATATCAGGATCATCCGCTTTTCCGACAAAAATACTATGTTATAGGTTTAGCTGGCTTTGGATCTAAAACCGAAGAAAAAGACAACCGCAAAGGTTCGCAGCAATTTGTAAATTTAACTGCTAGTTATCTTTGGCAGATAAACAATCGTTGGTACATTAATCAGCAATTAGAAGGATCGCTTTTGCGGAGTGCCATACCTTTATTATATAACGAATATTACCGTTTTGGTGGAATACACTCTATCCGCGGATTTAGAGAGAATTCTTTGCTTGGAAAAAGTCTAGTAGGCTTATATAACGAAGCTCGATATTTACTCGCCCCAAACATGTACATACATTCTATTACGGATGTTGCTTATTACGAAGGCGAAGATACCAACGATTTATTATATTCTTTTGGTTTAGGATTCGGGATACAGACCGGCGGCGGATTGTTCAATATTATTTATGCAAACGGCGTGCAACCAAATACCGATTTTAAACTATCGAATTCTATTTTTCATTTAAGCTACAAAACGCAGTTTTAAATTATTTCGTTTGATAAATCGGTCAATCAGAAAAAAAATCAGTATATTTAAATTACATAAAACATAATAAACACTCATTTACATTATAATTTTAAAATTTACAGTTATGAGGATTTTATGTTTTTTACTTTTACTATTTACGCTACAATCATGTGCTACTAAAAAGTACACGAAAGCACACTTGCTTTCTGACGGAATAAAATCTGCAACCGAAGAAACCTTTATCGTTAAAAACGATCAGAAGAAACTTCTACAGAAAAAAGAAATCACTTTTAAAAACGGTCGAATTAAACATTCTAAAACTTTTGACTCATCTGGTAATCTGTTGCAAGAAACCAACAACAAAATGTGGTTTACCGAAGAACTGTATCCCAACAAAGAAACGCTTTACCGTAAAACCCGCTGGAAACCCAACCGACGCGAACGCATTAGCTCGTATTTAAAAAAGCAAGACAAGCAAAGCGAAAGTATTTATCATTATAATAAAGATGGATCGATAAATAAAATAGTTGATAATTTTTCAACTTTTCAAACGCAGCATTTTTATTATACCGATAACGAATTGTCTAAAATTGAAACAACCTCAAAAGAAGGGAAAGTTGTTGACGAAGTTTCGATTGAATGCAAAGAAAAAGACAGCCAAGGAACGTGTTTAAAAAAAATTAGAACATCAAAAAAAGGCGCAAAAGAAGAAATTATTATTAAACCTGTTTACGATTGGCCCTTATTAAATGTATAAATAAAATCATCATCCAATAAATCAATGAAAAAAAAAAGAAGTAAACAATATAGTTTATACCCCAAATAAATAGAATCCACAATAAGTCGTCCCAAATAATTTTACTTGTAAATTTTTCTATAAAAACATAATCATCTATAATCATACAGATTATAAATACAACTGTAAATACGATAGATAAATGGCAATATAATCTTAGTAACTTCATTTTTAACGCATCAATTTAAACCTTAACAATCATAAGCATTGTAATGTTCTTTTTCTAAAGTATCTTCTAACTTTTCGATTTGTTCTTTACTTGTTTTCACTTTTTTTAGATGCACCGGAAGCTGTTTTTTACCATCGGGCGAAATCCAGATTCCTTTTAACTGGTTATCGCTTCTGTTCAACAACATTAAACCGGTATTAAAATGTTCTACAAAAGTATATTGCTGTTTTTGTTCGGAAAAAGTAGTTTCTAAAAGTATCCAATTGTCAGTTTTATTGTTGTTGTACTTATAAATTGCTGAAACAACCGTTCGCGGACATCCGTCTTCTTCGATCTTTAAATAAAACGAAACTTTTATATCTTTAGAAATGGTTCCTTCGTAAAGTTCTTGGGCAATTAACACTTGTGCAAACGATACATTTGCAAGTAAGAATGCAAATATTAAGAGTATTTTTTTCATAGGTTGAATTTTAATTAAATATAGTAATATCTTTGCGCTATGCAAAATGAACATCAAATATTTGGAATTCGTGCAGTTATCGAGGCGATAAACGCGGGAAAGGAAATAGATAAAGTATTTATACAAAAAGAAGCTCAAGGCGATTTAATGCAAGAGCTTATGAAAACGTTGAAGAAAAACAACGTTAATTTTTCGTACGTTCCGGTTGAGAAACTGAACAAATTAAGCAAATTCAACAATCATCAGGGTGCAGTTGCATCTATCGCACCAATTAAATTTGTTTCGATGGAAGAATTGGTTGAAGGTGTTTTAGAACAAAAACAAAATCCGTTGTTTTTAATTTTGGATCAGTTGAGCGATGCCCGAAATTTTGGCGCGATTATTCGTACGGCAGAATGTACGGGCGTTGACGGAATTATTATTCAAAAACAAGGTTCGGCTCCTGTGAATGGCGATACGGTAAAAACATCGGCAGGTGCGGTTTTTAATATTCCAATCTGTAAAGTGGATCATATTAAAGATGCTGTTTTTTACCTACAAGGTTCGGGAATTGCAACAGTTGCTGCTACCGAAAAAACCGAAAACAACATTTACGACATTGACTTTAACAAAGGAATTGCGATTATTATGGGATCTGAAGATAAAGGGGTAAATCCATCGGTTTTAAAAATTGTAGATGAAAAAGCAAAGTTACCAATGTACGGAACTATTTCTTCGTTAAACGTATCTGTTGCTTGCGGTGCCTTTTTATACGAAGCTGTTAGACAACGTTTATAATTAAATGAAGGTTAAACATTACAGAATTCTAATCATTGTTCTTTTTATAATTGCCTTTTTATTTGGACTTGCAATGGTTAATACAATGGTTAGTTTAAAGTATGAAACAAATTTTGATAATGAATGTGTTTCAACAATATCTGGTGATAATTTGTGTAATTCTTTAAAGATTACGAAATATATATTTTACATTGATTTAGCTGTAATTTATCTCTTATTGTTATTCCAAGAAAAAATTATAAAAAAAACGGATTCTGATTAGAATCCGTTTTTTTATTTATCTATTTTAAATCAAAGCGATCTGCGTTCATGACTTTTGTCCAAGCCGAAACAAAATCATTAATGAATTTTTCCTGCGCATCGGCACTTGCGTAAACCTCAGCAATGGATCTTAATTCAGAATTCGATCCAAAAACCAAATCAGCACGAGTTCCTGTCCATTTTGGTGTTCCGGTTTTACGATCGGTTCCCAAATAAACTTCTTTATCGGTTCCCATTGCTTTCCATTGCGTATTCATATCCAGTAAATTCACAAAGAAATCGTTTGTCAATTGTCCCGGACGATCTGTCAGTACTCCGTTTTTAGATCCGTCGAAATTAATATTGATCGAACGTAACCCGCCTAATAAAACCGTTAGTTCCGGTGCTGTTAAGGTTAACAATTGCGCTTTATCGATCAATAATTCTTCGGTTGCTACTGCTTTAATCATGTTTTTACGATAATTTCTAAATCCGTCTGCAATTGGTTCTAAAAAAGCTACCGATTCAACATCTGTCTGTTCTTGAGAAGCATCTGTTCTACCCGGAGCAAAAGGAACTTCGATATTAAAACCGGCATTATTTGCCGCTTTTTCAATTCCTACATTTCCAGCTAAAATAATCAAATCTGCCAACGAAACTTTTTTACCTGTCGCATTAAAATCTGACTGAACATTCTCTAAAGCCGTCAACACTTTATTTAACTGAATTGGATTGTTTACTTCCCAATTCTTCATAGGTTCCAATCGAATACGTGCTCCGTTTGCTCCGCCTCTTTTATCCGAACCACGGAAAGTTGATGCAGAAGACCAAGCTGTACCTACCAATTCTGAAAGCGATAAATCTAACGCACTTAATTGTGATTTCAACTGTGCGATATCTTCCTCATTAATCAACTCGTGATCAACAGCAGGAACCGGATCTTGCCATGTAAAAACTTCTTGCGGAACATCGGCACCCAAATAGCGTTCGCGCGGTCCCATATCACGATGTGTTAATTTAAACCAGGCTTTTGCAAAGGCATCGGCAAATTCATCGGGATTGTCTAAAAATCTTCGTCCTATTTTTTCATAGGCAGGATCCATTCGTAACGCAATATCCGAAGTTAACATTGTTGGACGGTGTTTTTTTGATGGATCATGTGCATCGGGAATAATATTTCCGGTTCCTTTGGCAACCCATTGATGCGCACCTGCGGGAGATTTTGTCAATTCCCATTCAAACCCAAAAAGATACGTTAAGAATAAATTAGACCATTCGGTTGGTTTGCTCGTCCAAGTAACTTCCAAGCCAGATGTAATGGTATCGCCACCTTTACCTGTGCCGTAGCTGTTTTGCCAGCCCAATCCCTGTAATTCCAAACCGGCTGCTTCGGGTTCGTCGCCTACGTGATCTGCCGATGCCGCGCCGTGTGTTTTACCAAATGTATGCCCGCCGGCAATTAAAGCCAACGTTTCTTCATCGTTCATTGCCATACGCGAAAACGTATCGCGAATATCTTTTGCCGATGCTAACGGATCAGGATTTCCGTCTGGCCCTTCAGGATTCACATAAATCAATCCCATTTGAACAGCCGCCAATGGATTTTCTAAATCGCGGGTATGCATCTTTCCATCGGCATCATCGTCTGAAGAAACTACTCCGTGATTTTCTGCAACACCTTCGGATCCTTGTGCATAGCGAACATCGCCTCCCAACCACGTTTTTTCACTTCCCCAATATACATCCATATCAGGCTCCCAAACATCGGCACGACCACCGGCAAATCCCAATGTTTTAAAACCCATTGATTCTAATGCCATATTTCCGGCAAGAATCATTAAATCTGCCCAAGAAATTTGTCGACCATATTTTTGTTTGATCGGCCATAACAATCTTCGAGCTTTATCTAAAGAAACATTATCGGGCCAAGAGTTTAAAGGTGCAAAACGCTGCTGTCCTGCTCCTGCTCCGCCGCGACCATCTTGTACTCTATACGTTCCCGCACTGTGCCAAGCCATACGAATGAACAATGGCCCGTAATGACCAAAATCTGCCGGCCACCAGTCTTGTGAATCGGTCATTAAATTTTTAAGGTCGCTTTTAACAGCTTCCAGATCCAATTTCTTAAATTCTTCGGTATAATTGAAATCATTGCCCATAGGATCGGACTTTGAAGAATGCTGACGTAAAATATCAACTCTTAATCGGTTAGGCCACCAATCGTTGTTTGTTGTTCCTTTGCCGGCAACCGGATTACTTGTAGTTCCGTTATGAAACGGACATTTACTGATATCGTTTCCTGCGTTTTCCATTACTTATAGTTGTTTTATAGTTCTTTCATAAAATTACTAATAAAACAGGCAATTACCATTTGTGTTGATATTAAAAATCTATTAAAGTATAGATTTTTTAACTGCATGATACTTTTTCTGCAACGTATTATCTTTTACAATGAAGGATTGATGGTTTGAATTGTTCTTACGATGAAAGGTGTCGTTGTAAAGATATCCTTCGGAATCATTCCTTAACAAAGGTTGCGGATTGAAATTTCCTGTGGCATCAAACTGTCTGATAAATTCGTCTTTTGTTTCATCGTAATCGGGATGTTGCCAATCGTATTTATATTCGGGTTCAAACTGAGGTCTTTTCAAAATATACGAAAGAAGAAATCCAGAAATGAATCCCGCCAAATGACCTTGCCACGAAATACCTTCTTCAATATCGGGCAACATATACCAAACCGATCCTCCATACAGAATAATCATTAAAAACGAAATTGCCATTAAACGGTATTGTTTGCTGCGAATTCCCGTAAAAAACATGTAAGCTGTTAAAACGTAAATTAATCCGCTGGCTCCAATGTGTGTTCCTGTTTTTGCGATAAGCCACGTACCTATTCCCGATAGTAAGATTCCTCCGAAAATTAGGGTTTGCCAGTTTTTATAATAGTAATAACAGATTAGCGGAAGTAAGATCAAAAGCGCCAAGGTGTTGTTCCATAAATGTTGAATGGATCCGTGTAGAAATGGCGAAAACAGTACACCGCGCAAACCTTTAAATGTTCTTGGAATGATTCCGAAATTATTAAGTTCGAAAAAATAACGCCAGTCTAAATAATAAACCAGCCAGATCACCAAAAGTGAAACAAACGGAATCCAAAAAACTTGCGGACGGTATTTTAACTGATCTATTTCCATGCAGGAATGAAATCAAAAATAAACCCAAATAAAAAAGACTGCCTTTTTGGCAGAAAACGTCATATTTCACAACAACTTAAATAATACATATTTTTTTGCTACGACATAATCTATTTCATAATTTTACGATATGAAAGCACCTTTAGCAGAACGTATTCGCCCGAAAACATTAGAAGACTATATTAGTCAGGATCATTTGGTTGGTGCAACGGGTATTTTAACGCAAAGTATTAGACGCGGCATTATTCCGTCTATGATTTTTTGGGGACCGCCGGGAACAGGAAAAACGACTTTAGCCGAAATTATTGCACAAGAAAGTAAACGACCGTTTTATGCGTTGAGTGCGATAAATGCCGGTGTAAAAGATGTGCGTGAGGTTATTGAAAAAGCCAAAGGAAGTAACGGTTTGTTTACGCCTAAAAATCCTATTTTATTTATTGATGAAATTCACCGTTTTAGTAAATCGCAGCAAGATTCACTATTGGCAGCTGTTGAAAAAGGATGGATTACATTGATTGGTGCTACAACCGAAAATCCGAGTTTTGAAGTGATTCCCGCATTGCTTTCACGCTGTCAGGTTTACACGTTGAACGCATTTACAAAAGCAGATTTAGAAGCTTTACTTAATCGTGCGCTGATTGTTGATGAAGAACTGAAAGAAAAAAACATTTCGATTATAGAAAACGAAGCTTTGTTCCGAGTTTCAGGTGGCGATGGTAGAAAACTTCTGAATACGTTTGAATTGATTGTAAATTCGATTGGTGATGAAACCGTTGAAATTACAAATGACAAAGTACTCCAGATTGTCCAAAAAAATACGGTTTTGTATGATAAAACCGGCGAACAACATTATGACATTATATCGGCTTTTATAAAATCGATTCGTGGAAGTGATCCCAACGGAGCCGTTTACTGGTTAGCCCGAATGATTGAAGGTGGCGAAGATTTAAAATTTATTGCACGTCGTTTAGTTATTTCAGCATCCGAAGATATTGGTTTGGCAAACCCAACGGCAATAATCATGGCAAATAATATTTTTCAGGCGGTTTCGGTTATCGGTTATCCCGAAAGTAGAATATTGTTAAGTCAGTGTGCTATTTATTTGGCAACATCGCCCAAAAGCAATGCCAGTTATATGGCAATTAGTAAGGCACAGACAGCAGTAAAACAAACCGGAGATTTATCAATCCCGATTCATTTACGAAACGCTCCAACAAAATTAATGAAAGAACTAGGTTACGGCGAAGATTATAAATACAGCCACGATTATCCGGGAAATTTTACTTATCAGGAATATTTACCAGACGATTTAATTAATACTCCGTTTTATGAACCTGGTGACAATGCGCGTGAGAAGCAGACCAAAGATTCTTTACACCAGCGTTGGCAAGGAAAATATAATTATTAAAAAAACACTTCTTTCGAAGTGTTTTTTATTTCTTGTTTAAAGCCGAATATTCTAAAGCATTTTTCAACGCATCAACATGTGATTTTGAACGTAATTTCACACGACTTTCTCCGTTTGCTGTAAAAATTTGTTCGTTTTTGCAGTTAATCAAGGTTACTGTTAATTTAGTAGCGGTCATTGATTTTCCGCGTTCAACGTTACATTTTAAAACCTTACAAGGATCTGCTGTTACTTCTTGAGGTAATTCCTGATCGTCGTAAAAAACAGTATAACCAGCTTCTTCTAATTTATGCTTTAAAAAAGAATTAACTCTGTATTCGTTAAATTCTTCTTGAAAATTATAAACCTTTTTAATTTGAACATATTTCGCGTTCAAACCTTGTGCCTGCATGCCTAAACCTAAGCATGTAAAAAGCATTAAAAATAAAAATTTCTTCATTTTATAAGATATCTAAAAGTTGATTTAATTGTTGTACTTCTGCCACGCCAATGGTATTTTCTAATTTAAACTCGTTAAACCAAACAGCCTGCATACCTACATTTAATGCACCGTGAACATCGGCATTTATGTTATCGCCAATCATTATGCTGTTTTCTGCTTTGGTATTAGCGGTTGTTAAGGCATGTTGAAAAATTCCCGGATGCGGTTTTTTAACTCCTGCTATTTCAGAATTAGTTATTGTTTGAAAATATGCTGTTAAGTTGGCGTTTTTGAGTTTTTTCTCTTGAACGGAATCAGGTCCGTTGGTGATAATATGTAAACGATAATTATTTTTCAATACATCAAGCGTTTCATAAGCACCATCAAAAACATGATTATGATCAGGGAGTTTTCCGATGAATTCATCTGCAATGTAATAGATATGATCATCGTTAATCTTTACATCAATAGCATCAAACGTATCTTTTAATCTGCCATAACGCAGAAAATCACGCGATATTTCCTCTCTTGAAAATCGCTCCCAATAAGAATCATTGATCGGTTTAAAATGCGTCATAAAATCATCGACACCACTTAATTGCATTTCGGTAAAAATAGCTTGAAAAGTCAATGCAGAATTTTTATCGAAATCATAAATCGTGTGATCCAGATCAAAAAACAAATCGGTAATATGTTCTTTTTGTATCATTATTTTTGATGTGTAATAACGGCATTTTCAATATGGTAAATCCAATCGTCGATATCGTCTGCATTGTATCTAAACGTACCTTCCATGGTAACATAAGTATCAGTTTTTAATCGCGGCGTGTTGCCTTTAAACTTAATTCCCATAATGGTTTCGGGTCCGGCATTTCCGCAGAAAAAACACTGCGCAAAAACATTTTTACTTAATGCGTACGATTTACTGTCGATAGGCACAATAAAGCCCGAAGCCTTGATTTTTTTACCCTGTAAAGCTTTTAATGTTCCGTTTACCATTGGATACATCACTTCGCCGTAATGCGGGTTTTTCTTTTTAATGAAATCAATCTGTCCTAATAATTTCCAAGTGACTTCGGTTGGATTTTGATAGTAAAATTCCGATGGTTTTTCTGTTGTTTTTTTTACAGAAAAGCTCATTAAAAAAACGGCTAATCCGCAATAAGCTGCAACGAATATTTTTTTTAACATGTGATTTATTTTATTATTTTTTATTGGTAATTACTGCGTTTTGTATATTAAAAATTAAATCGTCTTTATTTTTATCATTATAAAAAAATGTTCCTTCCAAGGTAATAAAGGTATCGGTTTTTAAACGTGGGGTTTTGTTTTTAAACTGAATTCCCATTAGTGTTTCGATACCTGCATTTTTATTGCAAAAAAAACAATGCGAATAAACATTTTTGCTTAAAACGTACGATTTACTATCTAACGGAATTACAAAACCGCTTATCTTAATCTTTTTACCTTGTAATGATTCTTTAATAACATCGCCATAATTTTGCATAACCTGTAAACTACCGCCCATTCTACCTAACATTTGCCAGGTAACTTCGGTTGGCTGATCCTGAACAATGGTTTTAGCAAAAGATTTCGTTGTTTTACTTGTAGAAAAGCTCATTAAAAAAACAGCTAATCCGCAATAAACTGCAATGATCATCTTTTTAAGCATTTGCCAAGGTTTTTGATATATTTAACGAATACGCTTTAATTGCCGGAATAATTGCTGCTACAATTCCTACGGCTAATGTGGCTACAAACAGCATTCCTTCTTCTTTCCATAAAAATTCAAACGGATCAAACGCCATTTTAAATTCTTCTTGCGATGAAATGGATAAGAAATACAATCCGATTCTACCAAAAACAATACCAAGAATAAAACCTATGGTGCATAAAAAGATACTTTCTAACAAAACCAACCATAATAGCTGAAATTTAGTAGCTCCGGTGATTCGCAACAACGCAAATTCGTATCTGCGTTCTTTCAATGTATTGTATAATGCCACGAAAATACTAATGCCCGAAATAAACATAATACCGTAAGCCAAATAGGTTAATGCCGAAATTCCCACGCCGAACAAAGCAAACAAACGGTTCACTTCTAAAGCCGGAGAGGCTGCCTGCATTTCTGTATTTTGAGGAATGATTCTTGGCCAGGTCATTTTAGCCATATTATTGCGCAATTTTAAAAGAACTGCTGTAATTTCTTTTCCTTCGTGCGGATTGACTTCTTCATGATGATGTTCCTCGCCTTCTGCATGAACGTGTGGTTCTTCGGCAGAATGATTATGAGCATCTTCGGCATGACCTTCGTGTTCGTGATCGTGCATGTGCCATACCGACGCAATGTTTGTCAAAATTAACTGATCGGCAACTTTACCAGACGGAACCAATATCCCAACAACTTTATACGCATGATGATCGTGTACTTCGCCTTCTTCTACATCGCCATGTGTTCCAAAAAAGGTATCGCCAATTTTTAAACCGATGTTTGCCGCAATGTTAGATCCTACCACAACCTCGAAATCTTTAGCAAATAAATTTCCTTGCTGAATCTTCAAACCAAAATGTTTGGTGTAATTTTCGGTGGTTCCTACAATTTTATACCCCAAATAATTATCGCCATAAGCCAGCGGAACCGCACTTTCTACCATTGGTTTGTTCATCCACACTTCGGCTTCGGTGTACGAAATATTTCCCGGAGGAGCATCAATCTGATAAACCGATGAAAGAATCAATTGCAACGGACTTCCTTTTGCTCCTAAAACCAAATCGATATTATCCATCGATGAGGAAAACTTTTCTTCGAATTGTTTTTGAAGTAAGATCAATATCGATATAATAGAAACCGATGCTGTTAAAAGTATGATGCTTAAAAAGGTGTTCAGCGGTTTAAACCACGTATTTTTCCATGCTATTTTACTAATCATGACAAGGTGATTTGGTGGTTAAACAATGATTTTAAGCGTTGATCGTGTGTTACAATAATTAATGAAGATTGGTATTCTTTTGCTAAATCGCTTAACAAACGGGCTACAATTAAAGCATTTTCATCATCTAAACTCGATGTAGGTTCATCTGCCAAAATTACCGACGGATTGTTTATCAAAGCTCTGGCAATGTTTACACGCTGCTGCTGCCCGATACTTAACTGACTCGGCAATTTATGAACGTGATCTTTCAATCCTAAATTATCCAAAATGCTTAAGGCTTTTTCTTTGGCTTTTGATTTTTTAGCAATCCACGATGCCAGCACAACATTATCTAAAACAGAAAGTGCTTCGATAAAAAACGATTTCTGTAAGATCATTCCGATCGACTGTCCGCGAAAAGCATCTAACTTTGCTGCGTTTAACTGTAAAATATCCTGATTGTTTATAGTGATGTTTCCTGCTGTTGGCTGCAACAAACCACCCAGCAAATGCAGTAAAGTGGTTTTACCTGTGCCTGAATTTCCTGTAACCAACAAAGTTTGTCCGTTTGGACAATCGACATCAGGAAAATGGAATTTTTGCGTAGCCGAATAGGAAAAAGTAACGTTTTGCGTTTTAATCATTTTGTATATTCTTAAACGGTATGCAAGATAGTGAATATTCTGCGGATATTATAACAGGTTTGTTTCAGGTTATCGTTTGTTTAAAGTTTAAAGTTTTAGCCTACAAAATATCATCATCGGCAAAACTAAAATAACCGGTTTGGGTAATAATTAAATGATCGAGCAGTTTAATATCCAAGCTATTGCCAGCGAGTTTAATTTTCTGCGTAATGTCTTTATCGGCACCACTTGCAACTAATTGTCCCGACGGATGATTATGAACCAAAATCAATGCCGTTGCCAAGTGTTCTAACGCGGTTTTAAACAACATTCGGATATCAACAACGGTTTGGGTTAAGCCACCTTTGCTTAACTGCAATTTGTAAATTATTTTGTTGCTGTTGTTCAATAATAAAACCCAGAATTCTTCGTGTGGTAAATCGCCAATAATTGGTTGCATTAGTTTAAATACATCTTCTGAAGATCCAATTTTAGTGAGTTCTTTGGTTTCTGATAATTGCAAACGCTTTGCTAGTTCTAATGCGGCTACAATGGTTATTGCTTTTGCTTCGCCAATGCCTTTAAACTGCATTAACTGTTGAATGCTTTGTTTTTGCAACTGATGCAACTGATTGTTATTTTGCTGTAAAATACGCTTACATAATTCTACGGCACTTTCGTTTCGGCTACCTGATCCTATTAAAATGGCAACCAATTCGGCATCGCTTAACGCATTTTTACCTTTATACAATAATTTTTCGCGCGGCTGATCGTCTTCGCTCCAATTTTTTATGGAGAAATGCTTATTTTCTTCCATGAGTATTTTTTATCTAATGTACTAAAAATCAATTAAAATATTTTGTACATTTCATAAATTTCAAAAAATGGGTATTACGATTATTTTTCTGATTGTACTGTTAATATTTATCCTTTTCATTGCAACACAAACCAAATTAAGTAATTGGCAAAAACTGTTTGCTGTATTAGGTTTCGTCGGTTTTTTTATTGTTTTATTTGTCGGATTATTTATCTACGGTATTAACCAAGGAAAGATGACTGGTCGAGAAGAGTTTGCTGAAAATGCTATTGAAAATCAAATCATAAAAAAAGATTCGGTTGCTGACGATGTTTCTGATTTTAGAAAAAAACTTTCGCAAAAAGCACTTTCTATTATTGATCCTTCGGTTCGATATACTCCAAATTATGTCAAGATCAGTTATCCAAATGGAGATGTTCCTGCAAAAACCGGAGTTTGTACCGATGTTGTAATTAGATCATACAGAAAATTAGGAATCGATCTGCAAAAAGAAGTTCATGAAGATATGCGCGCGAATTTTAGCATCTATCCGAAAAATTGGGGAGCAACTAAAACCGACAAGAATATTGATCATAGACGTGTGCCTAATTTAGAAACTTTTTTTAGCAGAAAAGGAAAGAAATTACAAGTAACTCAAAACCCTGATGATTATAAAACCGGCGCCATTGTTACCTGGATGATTAACGATAAATTACCGCATATTGGCATTGTTACCAACAAATTATCAAAAGACGGTAAACGCAGATTGATTGTTCATAACGTTGGTGGCGGGCAAGTTTTAGAGGACTGTTTGTTTAAATACACTATTGTGGGGCATTTTGTTTATGAGGATTAAGCGTTGTATTTTGGATTATGCTTTCTAAAATCGCTTTTGCTTTCAAAACTATAATTGCCAAGAATATCATGTAGGTTTAATTCGCGGATTAATCCCAATTTATAGTAATGAATTAATTCTTTTCTAAAGGAAAACATATGAATTTCATTCAATAATTTAAATTGATATTTTACAACCGTTTTATCTGCAAAACGAATAGACAAAAAGTTATAAATCCCTGCAGAACTGACTGGACTGTACAAATTCCCACCACCAATATATTTATCCTCAAAATCAACACAAGTAAACTCCATATTTTCAATTTCATACAAATCAAAACGTCTGTCTAAAATCTCTACAAAATCCATATTAAAGTATATTTTACCTAAAGTATTGTATGTTATATTTTGGCTTCTAAACATATTACCTATTCTTACATAGGCAAAATAAAATATCATGCCGCAGATTACAAATCCAAATAAAAAATGAATTACAATTTCATGTAAATAATCTATTAAAAAGAAAGAGATAAAACATACTAACAGAATTAGAGCAAGTAACTTTCCTTCTGAAAAAGCGTACAACTTATTTTTAGGTTCTTTTGAAACCTCAACGATACTTAAACCTTCTTCGGCATATGCTCTCATAAAAATGTTTTTACGAATATAAAAAAAAGCAACAAAATTGCTGCTTTACTTAATCAATATTCAATGATCCGTTAGAATATTTATCGAAAAAATCTTTTTTATACACATCGCCCAAAGGAATTTCGGCATCGTTAATATAAAGTGTGTGATTGGTAAACGAATCGATATAATCTAAATTTATAACATACGATTTACTTACACGCTGAAAATACGTTTCGGGCAATTTCTGGTGGATGCTTTTAAGGTTCATAGCCGTAATAAGTTTTTGGTTTTGTGTATGAATAATCACGTAATCTTTTAAACCTTCTACAAACCAAATATCTTTAAAATAAATTTTATGATAACGGCGGTCGGCTTTTATAAACAAAAAATCGGTGGTGTTAGATTCTATCGTATTTTTTTGCTCGGCAAGTAAATCTATATACAAAGTGGCTTTTTTAACCGCTTTGTCTAATCGGTTGCTATCAATTGGTTTCAACAAATAATCAATCGCATCAAATTCATAACTTTTTAAAGCATACTGTGGGTAAGCGGTTGTAAAAACAATCAGCGTTTTTTCGGGTATCTGCATGGCAAATTCCAAACCGTTCATTAAAGGCATTTCGATATCGAGAAAAATCAAATCAACCTGATTTTCCTTAATAAAATCCAACGCTTTTAGAGCTGTAGAAAATTTCGCTTTAATTTCTATGTTCGATACTTCGCCCAAAAGTGCCTGCAGTTCTTCGCGCGCCAAAGGTTCATCGTCTACTATAATGCAGTTCATAACGGAATGGTTAAATTAACAATATACTCTTTCTGGTTGCTGGTAATATTTAACTGGTAATTGTTGCGGTACAGCAATTCTAAACGTCTTTTTATGTTCGCCAAGCCCAAACCGTTGCTCTTGTTTTTTGAAAGATGCAGGTTTTCTTCGGCTTTTGAATTGATACTAACAAAATGCAGCTGCTTGTCTTTAATATCGATACTAATCTTTACAAACGTTTCATCGCCGTTAGGATCTACGCTATGTTTTATGGCATTTTCTATAAAAACGGTAAATAATCCGGGTGATATAAAAGTGCTGTTCAGGGTATTTTTATCGATATGATTTTCAATTTCAACCTTAAAATTATCCTTACGGATTTGTTCTAGATTTAAAAAGTTCGAAATAAATTCAATCTCCGATGCTAAAATGGTCCTTTCGCCACTGTTTTCGTACAACTGATACCTTAAAAATTCTGACAGACGAATAATTACCGTATTTGCCATTTCTGGATTTGTACGAATCAAAGCTTTTACATTATTCAACATATTAAATAAAAAGTGCGGACTTACCTGATTTTTCAATTCGTTTAATTCCATAGCAAACGTAATGTTGTTTAGTTCGGTAATACGTTCGTTGTCTTTAAGCCAGCGTTGCAATAACTTTATGGTGGTCGAAACCGAAATTAGCGATGCACAGACAATGATCACTCCGTAAAAATCGGCTTTTGTATTATTCTTGTGCATTAATTTATGTGCTTCCAAATAATCTTTATGCAAATACAAGTTAAAATAATTTTCATGAAAATAACTTAAAATCTGTACGCCCAAAACCGCCAATAGAATTAGAAAAATTGCATACGGAACGTATTTTGATTTAAATAAAAAGCAGGGAACCAGCACATACATATTTACATAAAACATAACTACAAATATTATGTAAACTGTTGCTGCAGCGTAATATCCGTAAGGTGTTCCGTACGAATCTATAAAGCTTCCAAAACAAAGCATCAAGAAAAACACCGTTAAAAAAAGCACATGGCGTTTAATTCGGTAACGTTTTTCTATCAAAAAATCCAATACTTTTTTATCTCTGAAATCCTGGCATTCTGCAATCATCAATACAAAAAAATTTAAAGCACAAAGTTAAGGCTTCTTTTACAACCACTTACCTATATTATACAAACTGCCCAATTTATTATATAAAACCACTCACATTTCTGTTTGGTATAAAAAAAGTGGGGTTTCATCTAAAAACTGCATTTTACGTGCCTGTATTTAATTCCTTTGCACCTGTATTTAAACAACAGGTTTATGAATATTGATACTTTTCAGACATTTTTAGAACGAATCGATCCTACTTTAACCAAAGAGGAAAAGAAAGATAAAATGGTGCAGATTGCCGATATTAGTTTGTTTACCCAATGTTACAGCACGCAGCTTACGTTTATGGGTTGTATTGAATACGACATAAATATCATGGAGCATAACGGCATTAAAACCGGCATTTTGTTTTGTGATTTAAAGAAACTGAAAAGAGATTCTTTTAACCCGTGGTTGTATACGCCGTTTTCGTCGGAATTTTTTAGATCGCAGACAAACATAGACGATTTTTGGTTTGTTTTTGTTGAAGAAACCATCAATACGCCTTTTAAAAAGTTTATCGATTTTATAGAAGACAACCATTTAACCAATTATTACAGTAAGATTTTTTTGTTGAGTTATTTTGAATCGAACCTTCATCAGTTAAAATAACCATTGCTTTAAATTTAAGACGATTGATCATGATAAAGATTTTTAAAACAAACGTTACAGATGCTACAGACGGAAACCATTTGTTGGAAAATGTTCTGCAACAGAAATACCCGCACTTTAAAATTAATTTTGATCTGGAAGATTGCGATAAAATCCTGCGTATTGACGGTTCTGATTTTGACACGAACGAGCTGGTTGTTTTAATGGATACCAACGGTTTTTTTTGCGAAGAATTACATTAACCTAAAAACACACCCATGTTTAAAGATTTCGCAGCCTGGTTTAAAAATAAAATCAACAATAATTTAGCCTACAATTTACGGCAGGTTTGCTACATTGTGGGCATTTGGGTTTTTGTTACGCTGTTTTTTGTTTATTTAAAGTTTAACGATATTCCCGAAAGTTTTTTGGTAGAAATTTATCAGCTAAAAAGCGGTATTTCTAAAAAACTTATGTATCAGGCGGCACTATTTATTGGGTTGACTTTTGGTTCTGTGTTGGGATTTCTGCATGTGTTTGTATATCCTTACATTGAACGAACCCAGAAATTGTTATTCAATATTTTATTTAGAATTATCGTTTTTTGTCTGCTTTCGCACATAGTTTATTTTACGTTGCTTACCACTTATGGATATTCCATGAACACTCAATTTATGATTTGGGGGTTTAACGATCCCGGAACCATAAACATTTTACTATATGCTTTTGTTACCGAATTTTTGGTAGGATTGATCATACTTCTAAGACGCAATTTGGGTAGAAAATACTTTATTAACACCATTAAAAACACCTACAGACATCCGAAAGAAGAAAACCGCGTTTTTATGTTTTTAGATTTGGAAGATTCAACGGTTATTGCCAACAAAATGGGACATTTGAATTTTAGCAGATTTATTCAGGATTGTTTTTGGGATTTATCGGATATCACACTGAAATACGGTGCCGAGATTTATCAGTTTGTCGGCGATGAAGCTGTAATAACGTGGAAAGTTTCTAAAAATTTCGATTATGAAAAATGTATCGCCCTTTATTTTTCTTACAAAGAACTGTTAGAAAGTAAAGGCGATTTTTATATGCAGAAATACCAGACAACACCTAACTTTCGTTGTGCCGTACACAGCGGAAAAGTATCTGCAGCTTTGGTTGGCGATTACAAAAAAGAAATTGCCTATCACGGAAACGTTTTAAATCTAGGGTCGCGCTTGCAGAAAACCTGTAAAGAACACAATGCCGATATTTTAATTTCCGAAGATTTTTCTGACAACCTAAAAGATCATTGGTATGGTTTAACTCCGATTACTTTGCATCATCTAAAAGGCATAAACGATATACAAACTGCTTACAAAGTGTGCGAGGAAAACAAGAAATATTATTTTTATTTGTGAAATATTTTTTTATTTTAGTGTAAATAAAAACACATTTAAATGGAACAACAGAATACTCCACAAACACAAACAATGAGTGTTACCGATTGGTTAATAAATTTGGTACTTGCTGCCATTCCGCTAGTTGGTTTAATTCTTTTATTTGTTTGGGCATTTGGTAACGATGGAAACATTACCCGTAAAAACTGGGCAAAGGCTAATTTACTTTTAGCTGCAATAATATTAGGTCTTTGGCTTGTTATTATATTACCTATTTTTGGAATGGCTATCTTCGGAATGGCTAATCGTTAAAAAAAACGGCAATTGCCGTTTTTTTTATATAACTTTTATTGTAAAAGGTAAAATCTCTTTTTTGTCTTCATACTCTTTTAAAAGGGCTTGTTTAAAACTTTCGTTCTGATACATTAAAACCATTAAAGCACCTTGCGCACGAAGAATCCGTTCTTCTTTTTGTATACCCATACTTAATGGAACAATTTTATGAAACTCTTTTATAATTTCATCTTTTAACGGATTGTTTTTATCCTGATAGTGATTCAATATTGCTAAAAAGCTAAAAGCTTCAACGTCGGCATATCTTTTAGATTGCGTTCTTTCTAAATCATTAATACCTACACAAACTTTTAAAACGTAGTTTCCATCTGCATTAATATCTATAATTTTCACAAATTTTGTTGCGATATCCATAACTACATCAAAATCATAGCTTGGTCTGTCTTTAATATTTTTTGCAGAGTTATCTGAAATTCTTTGTAACGTATTTACGAACAACGTATCATTTTTCAGCAGCTCTTTATACTCCTTAAAAATAATTTCTTTCTCCCGCTTTTTATCTATAATTCCACCTTTCTTAATTTCCTTACTTCTGAAATTTGTAAAAATATAATCGATAAAAGATTTATTATCAAGCACATTTTTTTGCGGTTCGTTATTTTTAAATATTTGAATTAATCTTTCACCTTCTTCATAATTATGCGTTTTTAATTCCAACTGATTTTCAATTCGATCATTGATACTCATCTGAGCATAATTTGAATAACTTACCACCAAAAGTGCAATGCAGAATAAATATTTCATAAAATTGTTTTTTACGAATATAAACAAAAAAGCGACTAAAAAGTCGCTTCAAATTATTATATAATGCTTTGAACCTCATCAAAATTAAGTCCACCGTAATTGCCGGAACTCATCAATAATAAAACCGAATCGGTAAAATCCTGCACCAATAAAAACGACTTAAACTCTTCTGGATTGGTGTAAACAATTAAATTTTCACGGTTAAATGCTTGCTCAATCTGTTCTTTTGTAACTTCTTCTAACTTTTTAATAGCAACAGCATCTGGCGAATAAAACACAACGGCAACATCGGCAGCATTTAAAGCACCTTGATATTCCGTTAAAAATTCGGCATTTAAACTACTGTACGTATGCAATTCTAAACACGCAATCAGTTTTTTCTGCGGATATTGTTTTTTAACAGCCTGCGTAGTTGCCGACACCTTACTTGGCGAATGGGCGAAATCTTTATAAGCAACTGCAGTTTCTGTAGAGGCAATTTTTTCTAATCGTTTACTTGCGCCTTTGAACGACGCAATAGCTTCGTAAAACTCGGCTTCATCAATTCCCATATTTTGGCAAATCCATTTTGCACCTGCCAGATTACTTAAATTATGCGCTCCAAAAACTTCAATAGGCATTGCTCCGTCTAACGTTTCTAAATACGTTATTCCGTTATCGATAGAATATTCGGGTAACGAATACGGCATTTTACGGATTGGTTTTTCGGCTTCTTCGGAAATTTGTTTTACAACAGCATCGCCTTCGTTATAAACCAGAATTCCGCCGTTTGTAATTTTATCTATAAATATTTTGAACTGATCTACATAGTTTTCAAACGTTGGAAACACGTTGATATGATCCCACGCAATACCGCTTATCAAAGCGATATTTGGTTGATACAAATGGAATTTAGGACGTAAATCGGTTGGAGATGACAAATATTCATCGCCTTCAATCACAATAAAATCATTCTCTTTTGTTAAATGCACCATGTTTGTAAAACCTTCTAACTGTGCACCAACCAGAAAATCGACTGCTACATTATGATAGTTCATTACATGCAGAATCATTGAGGTAATGGTTGTTTTACCGTGCGATCCACCAATAACAACTCGAGTTTTGTTTTTTGAATGTTCAAAAATAAATTCAGGATACGAATAAATTTTCAATCCTAATTCTTGCGCTTTTAACAATTCCGGATTATCGGCTTTTGCGTGCATTCCTAATATTACCGCATCAATTTCACCGGTAATTTTTTCTGCAAACCATCCTTCTTCTGCCGGAAACAAACCTTTTGCCTGCAAACGCGATTTCGATGGTTCAAAAATAGCATCATCGCTACCTGTAACTATATCGCCTTTATCGTGTAAAGCCAAAGCCAAATTGTGCATGGCGCTGCCGCCTATTGCTATAAAATGTACGCGCATTGTTTTTTATTTTAGTAACAAAACTACATTTTTTTAAGGGAATTGGAAATAGAATCAAGAAGAAAGAACAAAGAGAAAAGATTTTTAATTAATTAGATTAATATAATTATTTTGCTTAAACTTATACGATACATGTTTTATTAATGAAACATCCGATTTTAAATATTGCGTCTGTTTTAATGTTCGTGTTTTATTATTGCATTAACAATAATGATTTCACGAAACGACAACTTGTTGCGCAGTCTGGTTCTCGATCAATTTTATTTGAATTATCGATAGCTATTCTCATCATTATTTTTACTGTAAACTTGTATTCATTTTTAGCATTAAAGAAAAGCAATCAAAAGTGGATCAGTTTATCTTTCGTTATAGTTGCTGTTATAAGTTTATATGCATTTTTATTTCGATCTCTATTAATTCAATAATCAGAATTTCTAACATAATTATTAGCTTTTTGAAAGATTCCTCCTTCGTCGGAATGACAAACTGAAATAACAAAAAAGAGTAAAAACATTGTCTTTACTCTTTCTTCTATCTTCTATTATCTAAACTATTGCAATCCTAAATATTTACGGAAATAACCACATTCTGCAATTACGTCTTGGTAATATTTGGTATCGCTGTAATTTGTTTTTAAATCTACAAAGCCTTGCCATTTCTGAACTACCGGTCCATCGGGATAGCCCCAATAAGTGTTTGTTGAGAAATATTTGTTATAGTAAAAATCGTTGCGTTGCGTTTTAGCCAGCATATAAGCCATTTTTGCTTTTTGCTCGTTATCGGCAGCCGCTTTCTTCGCTATGTTGTAATATTTCTGTACGTTTTCCATGCTAGACAACATCTTGCTGTGCTCGTTGCTTATACTGTTTCCGTATTCGTTAATGATGTTGTTGTAGTAAAAAAATCGACCATTACCAAAGTACGATGTATTGTAAAAAGCGTTACCAACCAAAAGTGCATTGCTGTATACATCTTCGCCCGCAGCAATTTTAGCTTTCATTTCTTTTACCTTATACAGAAATTCCAGTTGCGAATATTTAACCGATTGTTTTGCTGCATGATCGCAATCGTTACAATCTTTAATTTTTCCGTTGAACGGATTTCCCGGAAACTGTGCCGCTTTGTAATCAACCATTTCGGTTTCGTACTGCTCTTTGTTCCAATTATAGGTTTTACTTTCAAACGGAGTAATCTTCTCGAATTCTGCAATAGCTTCATCGATCTTATCCTGATAGAACAGATAAATTCCACGACTTTCATAGATATCTGCCAGTTTGTAAGGATAAATTCCTACAAAAATATCCTGCCAAGCCGAACGTTGACTGCTTAACAACAGTTTTTCCATAGCGTTGCTCTGCTTTTGATCTTTAAAAAATCCTTTAATCGGATAGGTTAATTCAGACATCAACCCATCGCCTTGTTTTTTATAAAGCGCACTTATGTATTTTTTTGTGAATGATTGCAAATAATCGGTTCTGCCTTCGCTTACATAATCTTTCACCGGAAATGTTTCTTCGTAAAACAGCCAATTCACATCTTCAATCAGTTTTCCTTCGGCTTTTAAATCGATTTGATCAACACTTAAAAGATTATTCAGCAAACGCAAACTGCGAACCTGTCCTTTTTGATTGGAATTTTCTGCCAAAGTATGTGCTTCTTTCAGTAAAATATCGGCTTTAGAATAATCGCCCGTCAACGAATTAAAATACGCTGCAGTTGCTTTCCAGATATACGGATTATGAACTTTTGAATCGTTCGCAACTTCGTTAATCCATTTTAACTCGCCTGCATTTACCTTATCTTTCAGTTCTTTCTTCACCTTTTTAGCATCGATATCCAACTTTTCGTATTCGTTATAAACATTGATGCTTTGCTCGTTGATATTTACCCAGCGCGATAGCAAAAAATCGATATGTGGCGAGTTTGGATTCAGCTTATACAATTCCTGCATGGCACTGAATTCGTTGGTGTAATATCCTTGCAAAGCATACATGGCTTCTTTGGCAGACTGATTTGGCGCCTGACTTAAAGATGCCTTAAAAGCAGCAGCATCTAAAGGTTTATAATCAAAAAGTGCCGACGGCATCATAGGTTTACACTGATTAAAAACCTGTGCAAAAGTAGCGTTTGCCTTTTCGTAATTTTTTAGGTTTTTATAAGCACCACCCACATAACTTAATGCCTGATAATACAGATTGTTTTTAGGCTGATCTTTCTGCGTATCGTTAAAAAAAGTAATAACCGAAGCTCTGTCCGATGAATAAAATTTAGATCGAACCACCTGAAACCACATACGGTTTTTAAAGAAATCGTCTTTTTTCGATGCCTGTTTTTTGTACAGATTTTCTACTTTACCGGTAAAATCGGTATCGGCATTCAACTGCACACGATTGTCATAATCCCAATAATTGTAGGTTTGGTTTGAATAAGTTTCGATACCACGCGCCAACATGGTAAACAGCACAAATTTCTGCGTTTTCTCGTCTGATGTATCCAAACTGAATTTAAAATTCTGTTTTTTAAATTCGGCTTCCGGATTTTTAGCCTGACTAATTGTTCTTAAAGGAGCATCTAAATCTTTATTGTACAAGTAATATTCAACCGTTTCGGGCGTATATTTCTTTAAATAACTTGTCCAATCGGCAACGTTTTCATCCTTGAACAAATCGCCTGTTGACTGTACATTGTATCCATTATAAAAAATGAAGTAATCATCGTAAAAAAACGGTTCGTAGTCTTTGTTGTTTACCGTAATTTCAGGCGAAAAAACCGATGTATAGCCCGCTCCCCACCAACCATCGGCACAACCGTAAGCGTAAGCTCCATAACCTAATATGGCAGTTAAACTACCAGCGGCTAACAATTTTAAAATCTTCTTTTTCATAAGCTTTTAAATTATTTTCATTTAAATCGTAAAATATAATTTCGTTGGGTTTGTGTTTGCTGTTCTTTTTAATATCGTGTATCATTTCCTTTAACTGATTGGCACTTATAGCTTCAATTTTAATTTCATCGTCTTTCGCCAGATATCTTCCTTTAAAAACAACATCTTTTAGCACTTTAAACCGGTTTTCGCTGATCTTTTCAAATTGATCTCCCGTTAAATCGTTCACTCGCAAACCGCCTAATAAATTGGTTACCTGATTGCTGCGTACATGCACGCCCCAACTAAAAACGGGCAACGCAATATTTAAAGGCAGATTGTAATTTTGTAACGAATTGATGTAGTTTTTTGCTGTTTTTTGACTATAGATGGAATTATCGTCGCCGGCATTGATAACGCCCATGTTGTAATACATTAGTACGCCAGTTTTTACTGAAGGAATCCCCGTTTTTTTGGGATATTTTATTTGATGCAGACGAATGGTTGTCGATAAATTGGGATGCAGTTTTTTAAATTGATCTATAAACTGAAAATAGTTTTGTTTTGATTTAAGACTCCAATCACAATCAAACTGAATTTCGTTTACCGATACATCTGCCGATTTATTGATCTGTTGGATATAATTGTACACTTTTACCGCCAAACTATCAGCAGAATCGTTTTGTAGAAAAACTTCGTTCTTAATATAGACAACCGGAACAACGTTGTAACCAGTTGGTTTCTGATTAAAAACCACAGGAGCAACAGGAACAGCTTCATTGTTTTGTAAACCTACATCGAAATACCGAATGTAAAGTTTTTTGACATCCAGATCTTTTAAATACTGCTGTTCTGTTTCGGTTAAACTAAACGTTGTACGCCAAAAGTAAAATGCCGTGCCTATTTTTTCTGTTTTAGCAGAACAAGCTACCAATAAGGAAACCAGCAGCATTAACAACCAAATCTTTTTCATAATGCAAAGAAAAACTATTCCTGCAAAGTAGCGTTATCTTCGGTTAATAATTTAATTTCGTTTGTTTGTACCGCATCTTCGTATCGAACAAAAACAGGCGTTGCTCCCAAACCTTTGCATGTAAAAAACACACTATAACCTTTTTTATCGTCGCCTGATACATTTATAGCTTTCAGCTTTAATTTTTTGTTCATATTGTCGGCACGCAGATAGGCATCGTTCTGGGTGATGTACATGTAACGCTCAAAATTACTCGGGTTGTTAATTTGCAGACTGTCGCCAACTTTAACTGTAGCACCGCTTTTAGAAACATATTCGGTATAAGTACCCGCTTTGGATAAAGCATCGTGCGAAACTGATTTAACTTTTTTGTTTTGAGCAACAACCTGCTGACCAACAACTATTAAAAGAAGTAGTATGATTTTTTTAAAATGGATATTTTTCATAATTGATAGCATTTAATTTCAATTAAAAGTAATCAATTTTAATGTTAAATGCTATAACGTTAATTATTTTTTCCAATGATGAATATCTGAACTTACGTAAGTTAAATTTGGAAGTTTTTGATCACGAGAAGCTGAAACAAGTTCAGCTTGACAAAACTTATATCATAAAAAATCAATATCAATAAAAAAATCCAAGAACATATCGCTCTTGGATTTTTTTATTATTTCAAAATTTAAAAGACTATTTAATAATCTTCAATTCGTTAATTAAGTTGCTTGCGCCGGCGTATTTATCAATAATGAACAATACGTAACGAATATCAACATTAATGGTACGCTGTAATTTAGGATCAAAAATAACATCACCTGCCATAGCTTCAATGTTACCGTCGAAAGCTAAACCAATCAACTCGCCTTTTCCGTTTAAAACCGGTGAACCAGAGTTACCACCTGTGATATCGTGATCTGTTAAAAAGTTTACGTGTAAAGTTCCGTCTTTATCGGCATACTGTCCGTAATCTTTTGCGTTGTACAAATCAATTAAACGCTGTGGGTTTTCAAACTCTTCGTCGCCTGCTTTGTGTTTTGCAATGGTTCCTTTTAATGTAGTGTACCAATTGTCAGTAGCATCGTTCGGGCGGTCTTCACGGCGAGGTAAATCAATTACTTTTCCGTAAGTTAAACGCAATGTTGAGTTCGCATCCGGATAGTATTTTGTTTTTGGATTTGCCTTACGTAAACCGTCAACCAATTTGCGGAATGCTACATTGTATTTTTCTTGTAACGGAGCCAACGTTGCTGGTTGCTCGCGGTATTTTGTCAATAAATCTGACGATATTTTGTATAATTCGTCGTTTTCGATCATTGATTTTTCAGGATTTTTCAAGTACTTCAACAATAAATCTTTTGATGAAAAGATACTTCCTGCGAATGCTTTATCAACAATTTTAGAATAATCGAAATTATTTTTCTCTCCTAATTGTTTTACATAAGGCGCTACATCATATCCTGTAGATTTTGTTGCATACAGATTTAACTGACGAGCCAACATTTCTGCTTCTAAAGGACCGTGAAATTCTTTGTACGAATCGTTAATGGCTTCTTCTAACATAGGACGCATTTCTGCACGTTTCGCTTCGTTTTCACCAGCATACTGTATCAACGCACGACCAAAACTGTAAGGCAATGCCGCCAAGTTTGATGTACGTAAAATGGTCATTAAATAATTGTCGTGACGTGCTTTTTCGTTGGTTGCTGCGTAATATGCATTGATATCGGCAACGACCGTTCCGTACTCTTCTTTATTATTTTTCTTGTTTGCCCATTTGTCAAATTTGGCTTCATTCTTACGTTTTTCATCAGCCGTTTTTTGCTCTGTTAACGCATCAATCATTCCCTGACGGTTTTTCCAGTAGTTTGCAACACCTGCATATTTACTTGCGTACGCCAAACGAACTTCATCGCTTTTATCCATGTATTTTTTCATCACGTCTAAACCTAAACGAGATCCTTCAACCCAAGCAGGATAAGCAAATTCAACGTTTTGCTGAATTCCTTCTGCCGGCATCCAACGGTTTGTTCTACCAGGATATCCTAAAATCATAGAGAAATCGCCTTCTTTTAAACCTTGAATATTTACAGGTAAAAAGTGTTTTGGCTTTAACGGAACGTTGTTTGCAGCATACTCTGCAGGGTTTCCGTTAGCATCACCATACACACGGAACAATGAAAAATCGCCTGTGTGACGTGGCCACTCCCAGTTGTCTGTATCACCACCGTATTTTCCGATTGATGCTGGTGGAGTTCCCACTAAACGAACATCGGTATAATCTTGATACACAAAATAGTAATATTCGTTCCCTTGAAAGAACGATCGAACAGAAACGGTGTATTTACCGCCTTCGTTGTTTTCTTTATCGATTTTTGCTATTTCCTGATTGATCGCTTTTTCACGTTCAGCTTCGGTCATTCCTTTAGTAACAACACCTAAAATACGTTTGGTAACATCGTCCATACGAACAAAGAAACGTACCGATATATCTTTAGGCTTACGCTCATCGGCTTTTGTTCTTGCCCAGAAACCTGTTGTTAAAATATCGTCTTGCGGAGTAGAAAGTTCTGCAATTTTATCGTATCCACAGTGGTGATTCGTTAAAACCAAACCTTGATCCGAAATAATTTCTGCAGTACAACCTCCGTCAAATTGTACAATAGCATCTTTTAACGAGTGATTGTTTATGCTGTAAATTTCGTCAGGAGTTAATTGCAACCCCATTTTTTGCATATCGCGGTGGTTTAAACGTTCAATAAACATTAAAAACCACATTCCTTCGTTTGCAAACATACCTAAAGGCATAGCAAGCATGAACAAAGAAAGGATTAAGCTTAATTTTTTCATTCTTATTGTTGATTTTTTCTTTACAGCGAAGATAATAAATTGTTTTTAGTTGTAAGTTATTAGTTTTATGTACTTACTTTTTTAATAAAAAATAAACTTTATGCGGAATTTCTCCACAAAAAACTACAATCTATCAGTAAAACTATCTGCTTTTAGATTCTTTTAAATTGACATTTTTCAAAATCATCAAACAATAAACAGCTGATTTTGTAACGGATACTATTAAATATCAATTTAAAAAACCAGACACATTATAATATTATAAGAAATGGTTCAGTTTTAGTAAATGATTTTATTTAAAATTTTAAACCATGAAGAAAATATTCAAAAATTTTATCGGCTTGTGTACTTTAGCCGTTTTAACAAGTGTTCTTTTTGTAAATTGTAGCAGTAGCGATGATGGAGCAAATCCGGGAATTCCGGGAATTGAAGGCAAAAACATGAAGTTTACCATTACGATTGATAATGTAACTATGGACGATTATATTTCGTTTGTTGCAGTAAGTTCTTCTTTCAACACCAATACTATTTGGAAAGTGAATGGAACAGAACGTACAAACGAAACAGGTATTTCTTTAGATAAACAAAGCTTTTCAGGATCTACCAAAACGTATGTTATTGAAAGCATTTCGCCTTTACCTGCTGCAAGTTTAAGTATGCAGTTTATTCCTTTTACAGATAAAAGTATCACCTATTCTTACAAAGCAGAAATTAATGGAACGGTTGTAAAAGACGAACAAAACATTACGGTAACTAACCCAAACAGCCATACAGCACAATATAGTTATTAATAAAAAATGTCTCTAAAATTTTTAGGGACATTTTATTTGGTACGATATTAAATTCAGTTGCTAAAATTTGATCACATTATATATTTTTTATTACATTTATTAAAATTTAAAAATTAATTACGTTATGGGATTATTTTCATTTATTAAAGAAAAGGGCGCTAAAATTTTTGGCAAGAAAGAACAGGAAGCTCCTGTTGAAGAGAAAAAAACATTGCAGGCACAAGCTTTGTTAGATTATGTTAAACAATTGGGTTTAACTTACAACAAACTGAAATTATCGGTTACCGATGACGACGTTAAGGTTGAAGGCGAGGTTGCTGCACAAGAAGATGCCGAAAAAATTATTTTAGCTATTGGTAATGTTGAAGGCGTAGATCAGGTTGATAACTTAATGACTGTTGCTACACCGGCTCCACAAGCAAAATTTTATACTGTTGTTAGTGGCGATACATTATCGAAAATTTCTAAAGAATTTTACGGCGATGCCAACAAATACAACACTATTTTCGAAGCAAATAAACCCATGTTAACCCATCCTGATAAAATTTATCCGGGTCAGGTTTTAAGAATACCTAATTTATAAACTACAAAATCCTCTTTAAAATTTAAAGAGGATTTTTTATATAATTTTATTTCTTCCACAATCCGCGATTGTTTTCACGAGCCTGCACTTGCAGATTATAAAAAAGATCGGAATACCGTACATTTGGAGCTATTGTCATGATTACTGCATAACCTTCTTTTACCAGAATGGCATTTACAAACGTATCATCTTCTAAATAAACGTAGGATAATGTTCTACCGTATCGGTCCAATGAATCGATATCTGTTTCTAAACGAACTCTTTTATCTTTTAATAATTTAGTTAGATACGCTTTAGATTCTTTACCGTAATAACCTTCTTCTCTTTTCCATCGCTTTTGCGATTCGGGAGCATCAATACCTGTTAGTCGAATTTTTATTCCTTTTGATGTTCCGTTATCTACCCAAAATGTATCGCCATCGACCACTTTTGTAACCGGATACCATTCTTGAAATTGTTCCGAGTTTTCAGAAAAATCTTTTTTGTTTGAACTGCAAAAGGTTAATGTTAGAAATAAAAAAAGTAAATAAAGTTGTTTCATTGGGCTTATTTTAAAATACAAAAATGAGCATTATTTACAAACACCACAACTATTACCACTTTTAGAACAGTGTTTGCAGTATTTGCAATTTTTACATGCGTTACACGATTTGCTACCTGTACAAGTAGCTTCGGCTTCTGTATGACAATTTTGGGCAATTAGAACTTCTTGTTGTTTTTGTTGGCAAGAGAAGATTGTAAGAATTAGAAATAATGGGATTAGTTTTTTCATAAGATGGTTTTGTTCAAATTTAATTTCTTTTTTATTATAATACTTTTTAGATTAATACGACATTCTCTTCTAAAAAAACATCTTTGTTAAATTAATCACCTGGCTTATGTTTATGAGGTTTTAAACCTGGATGTTTTGGTTTAGTTTCGGGAGTCACTCTCCTTCTCTTATAAGGTGTTCCATCTTCTTTTTTTGGTTTTGGACCTGGTTTAATTGCTTCAATTATTTTCATGATTTTATCTTTTTAGTTCATCTATTTAATTTTCATAATAATCTACAGTTTCCAAAAGTTCATTTTCAAACTGATAGATATCTTCTAATTTATCTATCTGATTTCGTACTTCTTTTTTCTCTGAATTGAAAATTCCTATATATTTTTTACCTGCGTTAAAATGCAAACGACACAAAGGCTTTCTGTTATTGTCATCTAACAAAATTCCAAAATAAGATTGTGTATCTCTATAAACAATTCTTTCTACATGTAATTTTCTTCGTAGAATAGCAACAACAATTCTGTATGCTTCAAGTTCTTCCTCTGTTGTTTCAATTTTATTTGTTTCTTCTAATTCTATTATTTCATCTTTTTGTTGAACAGATTCTTTTTTCAATGCAGAATTTAATCTATCATTAATTCTTTCACTAATAATCTGACTGAATGCTTTTTGAACTAATTCTTTAAATTCCTCAAGTATTTTTTCTGTTAATCTTCCAGAATAAGCTTTACCTGCAAACAATCTTACAAATTCAGTGGAAGGAGAAGAAATTTCAAGATTGATAGCATTTTTAATTTCTCTTGTATATTTCAAAGAACTTGCATTAGTGATGATCTTGTCAATATCGAAATTAGATCTGTGAAATTTTGCTATTTCGTTTATTACAGAATCTTTTAATTCGGTAATATCAAACTCTAAAAATGGCTTTTCGTCCATTTTGTTTTTATTTTCTAAATCTGTAAAAAACTGATACTGAATTCCGTTGGTCAACAATGAAAAACGTGTTTGTGTTACGTGAAAATATCTGAATAATTGAGAGTTATGAACCGTAAGTTGTTCTTTCCAGTTTTTACATTCAATAATCAAAATTGGCTCACCGTTCTGAAAAATAGCATAATCTACTTTTTCGCCTTTTTTAAGACCTAAATCGGCTGTAAATTCTGGAACAACTTCCAAAGGATTAAAAGTATCGTATCCTAAAATATTTATAAAAGGTAAAACAAAAGCATGTTTTGTTGATTCTTCTGTTTCAATTTTATCTTTAAGCAGACTGATCTTTTCAGCCAGACTTTTCAGTTGTGGTTGTATTTCCATTAGTAATAATTTTAAAACAAACGTATTGTATATAAAAACCAATTCCTTACGGATTTCCACATTCAACAAAAAAATAAAATAAAAAATCCGACTTTTTGTAAGCCGGATTTCAACATTTTCTTAAAAACAAACAACTTTTAAGAAAACAACAACAAAGTGTTTCAATCTAATATTTTAAAAATGGATCTTATATTAATCCAATGTCTTTGGTTTGACTGATAAGATGTGTAATATTTCTACAATTAAAATGAATTTTCAGTTTATTTATGCGTTTTTCAACACTACTTGTACTTGCCGATGAATAATTTTTATTGCGAAAGTGCACACTGATTTCTTCTTGAGAACATCCCTTCGCTAAAAGATTCAACAATTCAATATCTTGTTCTTCCATTTCAAATATAGAAGCTTCGCGAAACATACTCTGAAGGGATTCAGGAACATATTTCCCGCCGTTTGCATACACATTTTCAATGGCTTTTTTTAGTTCTTGTGTGCTGTTTCGCCCTTTAGAAACATAGCCATTTATTAAATTGTTATCGAACATATTTTTAATTTTTGCCATACGGTCTTCTATCGAATATACGATGATGTGAATTTCGGGCTGAATTTCTTTAACTGCCTGTACCAATTCTTCGCCCGAATGCAAAATGGTTTTGGTATGATCGGCTTTAAAAGAAAGATCGGAAATCAACAAATCATAAGGATTGTTTTCTTGGATCGCTTTTTTAATTTTTAATAACGCATCGTCGCAATATTTGGCATGGTTAATTTCCATATCCGAATATTCGACCAAAGCTGTCACTATACCAAAACTAATGGTATCGATATCTTCTGCTATTAAAACTTTTTTAAACATTTTATCCTTTTTATAACGGGAAACGCAACACTGCTTTCACGCCCTTTTTTACTTTCGAGTCAAAAGTAATCGTTCCATTTATAGTTTTTATGCGGGTTTCCACATTTTGAAGTCCATTTTTATTTTTTTTGTCATTTTTATCGAATCCAACACCATTATCGGTATATTGAATTTCGGCGTATTTGTTAGATTTTGAGAATTTTATAACTACCAAATCTGCCCCGCTGTGTTTTTTCATATTCACTAATAATTCTTGAATAATTCTGTACAAAACCACTTTTTTGATTTCATTTAAACTATCCCAAGAAAAATCATCGATACCTGCAGTAATGATTTTTACTTGCGCATTTTGAAATTCTAAAAGCATATTTTTAAGATAACCTACATATTCCGTTCCGGTTGGAATAAAACTGTTTTCTTTTGAAATATTCCGTGTGCGGTTGTAAACATCTTCTAAATGATCCAATAACTTTACTTTGTTGTTTCCATCAGATAAATCGGTGTTTTCAGCGTACGAAATGGTGTGATAAACATCATTTGCCAGTTCATCATGAATTCGGGTTGCAATACGCTGTTCGGTTTTATAGTTTTCTTCGATTTTTTCTTTTGTATGTCTGTTTCGCAGGTAATAATAAATGAAATAAAACAATATGGTTACAAGAGCTATAACACAACATAATAGTAGATTGGTGTTTTTTTGCTTTTGAATAATTAACTGATTTTCAATTTCTTTTGATTTAAGGGTCTGATTTTGTTCTAACTCTTTGGAGTAATCAAACCGAATTTTAGCAAACTGGTTTTTTGCCAGATTTCGAACGCTAGTTATGCTATCGTTTAATCGAATATATTCTTCGGAATAATTTAATGAAGCATCACTATTTGTTAAAGGAATCAATCTTTTTAAAGCTGATATTTTATTATCGATACTTTTGTGTTTGGTTGCTAATGTTAGTGCTTTTTTAAGATAATTTATAGCTGTTGATTTATTTTTTAGCACATAAAAATCAGATAGTTCAATATAGTTTTCAATCGATAATAATTCAAAATGTGCTCTTTCTCTTATTTGTAATGATTGTAAAATTTGTTGTAGCCCATTATTATTATCTTGTCTAAACAAAGCATTTCCTAAATTTAATAAAACAGCCGATTGTAAATTTTCATCATTAGTTACCAACTCTGAATCTAACAAATTATAAAGTGTGTGTTTTGCTTTTTCGTACTGGTTCGAAGCTATGTATGAAGAAGCTATATTATTTCTTAAATAACTTTCTTCTAAAGATTTTTTTTCTGTAAGCGTTAATGCTTTTTGGTAATACGTAATTGCTTCATCATATTTATGTGATTTCTTGTAAATACTGCCTAAAATATTATATGTTTCAATTACATAAGTGTTTTTTTTTGTCTTTAGATATTCCAAAGCTTGCGTAGCTAATTCTTCACTTGTATTGTAATCATTATAAAAATAATGAATCCTTGCCATCATAAGTTGGTTGTACCCTAACGATAAACTGTCATTTACCTCATAATAAACCACATTGGCATTTTTAAAATAATAATACGCACTGTCGTATTGTGTATTGTTGTAAAAAGAATTTCCTTTTAACGAATAAGAATAAGCAAGGTATTTTTTATTTTTTTTCCTTTTAGAAATAGTAATAAGCTGATTTACATAATAATCTGAACTATCGGGCATAATACCCATATAATGATAGGCTTTGTTACTGATACCTTTTAAATACAGCGAATCAATATTATGTTTTTCAGCTAGAAAAATACCGTCATTAGTAACTTTTATTTGATCACTCAAATTAAGATTATCAGAAAAAGATAAATTATAAAGTGAATCTATAGTTTTATTAGGATAATTACTAGCGTCATTCGTGCTGAAATTCTTTTGGCAAGAAAAGCATAACAACGCAAAAAGTAATAAAATAAAGTAGTAAAATTTCATTAATCTGTTAAAGAAATTAAAATACCCTAAATTATTACTTTTATTTAGTTAAACAATAGTTTTATTTAAGAATAACTGGTGGTTTTGGTGGTTTTATAGGAATTAATACCGTTCCGCCGTTACTACCTCCACTTCCATTGCCTCCGCCGTTTCCACCACCGCTTTGGTCTATTACTTCTATAATATTATTAATTGATACACTATTTTCACTTTTAACTGTTTCATTACTTTTTGCGAAAACAGTTACCGAAATACCAAGCAGAAATAAGCCTGCTAAAAAGCCTTTTTTTGTCATTTTAATTAAATCTTGAGATTAAACAATAGTGTGCTTTTCGACATTCGTCGATAGTTTTGCACACTTTTAAAAAAAACAGAGCGCTCTGTATTGGGAAGTGTTCATGCACGGCTTACAAAATTTTTGCTACTCCCCAGAGAAAGATTTCGCAAGCCAAGCATTTATTTTCTAGAAATTAGTTTTGTAATTTTGCGGCATTCGCAACAAAACATCTTCTGATTTCTGAAGCAAAGTAACGGCGCTTTTTACGCCTGAATATCAAGGAATTCCGACGATTCCGATAATTCCGACAAATGCTTAAGAATTCCGATAAATTCCTATATAAAACATTTTACTTATGACCGAAGCATATAAAAAAGCACTAAAAGAATATTATGAAGTACAAAAAGAAGGTGATCAAATCAACTCTTTATTAAATCCGACTCCTGCAGGTTTAAGAGGTATGCTGATTTTAAAGATGGAAGAAGAATTAAATGATTCCGACAAAAGAATTATTGAAAACTTTTTTGATATACCGTTTACAGAAGTTACTCTGAACAAGCTTAGAAGCGAAACTGATAAGTTTAAAGCTTTAGCGAATTTTTTGAAAGAGAAAAGCGGAGGTTCCGATTTGAGAAGATTGGAAATGATTGCTTTAATTTTAGATTTTAAGCAACGTCCTTATGGTAAGTTTGTAAAAATCAATAAGAATATTTCTAAAACTGAAGATGTAGCTGCTAATGAAGAAACAAATTTTTATTCAGAAGAGCCAAGTGTAGAAAGTAGTAATGACGAAGTTGAAAAAACAGTAAATGACGAAGTTGTTGATAAAAGAAGTGACGTTGTAGAAATCGGAGTAAATACTCCAGAAGTTATAGGATTTTCCGATGAAGTTTCATTCAAAAAGCAAAGGAATGTCTCGTTTAAAAAAATCGGAATAATAGGAATTGTGGCTGTGATTGTTGGAATTTCCCTCTTTTTGAATTTTAGGAATTGGGCAACTAAAGATTGTATGATTTGGAAAGGCGATAAATATGAAGCAGTAGATTGTAATCAAACAATTAATAGTTTTGCAGAAACAACTTTACCAAAAGATGATAAGTTGATTGAAGAGTTTAGAAAAATGAAAGTTGATACTAAAACTTTATTTTTCGACAAGAAGGGAAATCCAAAAATTTGGTATGTTAAAAACCCTAATGGTACTTTAGAATTTTATAATCAACCTGGCTTGCAACCAGAAACCGGAAAAACATTAAGACCCATTTCAAGATACATTATTCAGGAATATGTACTAAACGAAAACAAGTAAACAAAAAAAGGAACTAATCTTTTAAAGATAGCTCCTTTTATATTTTATTAGCGAAATGATGTTAATTCAACATCTGCCACAATTTATCTTTTAGCTCGGTTAAGCCTTGCTGTGCAACAGATGATATAAAGATGTACGGAAGTCCGTCAAACTCTTTATCAAGCTGTATTTTTAGTTCTGCTTTTAATTCATCGTCTAACATATCGCATTTAGAAATGGCAATTAAACGGTCTTTATCTAACATTTCCGGATTGTATCTTCTTAATTCATCCAGCAAAATATCGAATTCTTTTTTAATATCGTCGGTATCGGCAGGAATTAAAAACAACAACGTTGAATTTCGTTCAATGTGTCGTAAAAAATAATGTCCTAATCCTTTACCTTCGGCAGCACCTTCAATAATCCCAGGAATATCAGCAATTACAAACGATTTAAAATCGCGGTATTCTACAATTCCCAAGTTTGGTTTTAAGGTTGTAAACGGATAATCGCCAATTTTTGGTTTTGCCGATGTTAAAACAGACAGTAAAGTAGATTTTCCTGCATTTGGGAAACCAACCAAACCAACATCTGCCAAAACTTTTAATTCTAAAATAATATCAACCTCTTGCGGTGGCATTCCAGGTTGTGCGTAACGCGGTGTTTGGTTTGTTGAAGATCTAAAGTTCCAGTTACCCAAACCACCTTTACCGCCTCTTGCAAGAATTACTTCCTCGCCGTTTTCGGTAACTTCAAAAAGCAATTCGCCTGTTTCCTTGTCTTTCACAACCGTTCCAAGCGGCACATCAATGTAACGGTCTTCACCATCGCTACCGGTACTGCGCGAACTACCACCGTCACCACCGTGACCTGCTTTTATATGTCGCTGAAAACGCAAATGATGCAGTGTCCATAAACTTTCGTTACCACGAATAATTACGTGACCGCCACGACCACCGTCTCCACCATCGGGACCACCTTTTTCAATAAACTTTTCACGGTGTAAATGCGATGATCCTTTACCACCTTTACCAGATGCTACATATATTTTTACGTAATCTACAAAATTTCCTTCTGTCATTGTTTTAATCTTTTAATAAGCTAATGCCTATTTTATCAATTTTTACTCCGTTTGAAGCCAATACTTCAAACTCCATTTTATTCCAAATTAATTTTTCGCCAGTTTTTGGTATGTACGATAATTCTTTCATAACCAAACCGCTTATAGTTGTTACATCGTAATCGGGCATTAATTCATCTAACTCAAAATACGAAAGCAGATCGTGCAGCGGATAAAATCCATCGACAATCCATTCGCCTTCGGCAACTTCTTCCAATTTAAATTCTTCTTCGTAAAATTCGGAAGCATCGCCTACCAACGATTCTAAAATATCGTTTAAGGTAATTACTCCCTGAATTACCCCATATTCATCTGAAACCAGTGCATAATGGTTTTTAGACGATTTAAAAAGTTCTAACGCTTTGTAAGCCGATGTATGTTCAATAAAAAACGTAGGTTCTTTTATGATTGATTTTAAATCTATATTGTCTTTTTCAAACAAAATAAACAGATCTTTTAAAGAAACTACACCAATAACTTCATCTAAACTTCCTTCGCAAACAGGATAAAACGAATGTAAATCTTCTATTACTTTGGCTTTTAACTCTTGCAAATTGTCTTCGCAATCTAAATACATAACCGATTTTCGGTGTGTCATTAAAGCGTTTACTTTTAAATCGCCAATATTGAAAACGCGTTCCACAATATCTTGTTCAATTTCCTGAACCTCGCCAATTTCGGTACTTTCTTTTATGATCGATCTAATTTCTTCTTCGGTAACTTTTCCGTCTGCAGTTGGTTTTATGTTGAAGATATTAAGCAGCAAATCAGACGATTTTGTAAGCAACCACACAAACGGTGCGGCAATTTTTGAAACAAATGTCATTGGAATAGCTACCATTTTTGCAATAGCTTCGGGATAATTCAAACCTAAACGTTTTGGAACCAGCTCGCCCAAAATCAATGTAAAAAAAGTAAGCAAAACCAACACTACACCAACACTTAACGACGATGCATAAGGTTGTAACGATGGAATTTGTGCAATTGTTGTCTGTAAATCGGTGGTTATTTTATCGCCCGAATAAATACCTGTTAAAATACCAATTAAGGTAATACCTATTTGTACGGTTGACAGGAAGTTGTTGGGTTCTTCAACCAGCTTTAAGGCGGCTTTTGCACTGCTGCTGCCTTTTTTTGCTGCCATTTCTAAACGGTTTTTTCGAGATGAAACCAATGCCATTTCTGACATTGAGAAAATGCCGTTTAAAATGATTAAAATAAAGATGATTAAAATTTCCACTATTGTTGTTCTATTAAATGCAAATAATCTTATCCTAAATTACGAAAAAGGATAAGATTATTTAAAATTATTTTTTTTAAGATTAAAAGCGATCAATCACCGCACTTAATCTTTCGGTAATTTCCTGTATGGATCCGATACCGTTTACTGCATGGTATTTGTTTTTGTTGGTGTAATACTCGATTAACGGAGCCGTTTTTTCGTTGTATTCTTCGTAACGTGTACGGATTTTTGTTTCATCTTGATCATCTGCTCTGCCTGAAGTTTTACCACGCTCTAAAATACGAGCTACCAAAACATCATCATCAGCTTCTAAACCAACTGTTGCTGTTACTTCTAAATTAATCGATTGTAAAAAAGCATCCAACGCTTCGGCTTGTGCAATTGTTCTTGGAAATCCATCAAACAAAAAACCAGCTTTATCCATGTTGTTGGTTACTTCGTTCTTTAACATATCAATCGTAATTGCATCGGGAACCAGTTCGCCTTTATTAATAAATTCTTGCGCTTTCTTGCCCAACTCTGTTTCGTTCTTAATATTAAAACGGAAAACATCGCCCGTAGAAATGTGCGTTAAATTGTATTTTTCTTTTAAAAACTCTGCCTGCGTGCCTTTGCCTGCACCCGGCTTTCCGAATAAAACTATTGCAATCATTTTTGTATGTTATTTTATTTGATAAACTTCGCTTAAATTTCTGCCTTGTTTGTTGTAATCTAATCCGTAACCTACAATAAACTTATTTTCGATACTAAAACCTGTGTATTTAATATCAATGTTTTGTTTGTAAGCTTCGGGTTTAAAAAACAAGGTTGCTGTGTTTATGCTTTTTACCTTAAATCTATTCACTAAATTGTACAGCGCTGCAATGGTGTTACCAGTATCAACAATATCTTCTACAATAACAACGTGCTTATTGGTTAGATCAATATCCAACCCTAAAAGTTCTGTAACGTTGCCCGTAGTTTCTGTACCGTTGTACGATGCCATTTTTATAAATGAAATTTCTGCCGCACTGGTGTAATGTTTCATTAAATCGGCAGCAAAAATGAATGCGCCGTTTAAAACTACTAAAAAAACAGGAACTTCGTTTTTATAATCATTCAATAAATCTTTAGCCATACGCTGTACTTCCGCATCAATTTCTAATGCCGAAAGGTAGGGTACAAAGGTTTTATCTAAAATTTGAATTTCCATATTATTTTTAACCGTGCAAATATACGAATACGTGTACTTTAATTAAAGTTTATTCGCAGTTTTGCCAAATATATTTTTATTTTTAACTTAAATTTCCTTTTTAATAATTTTATATGGATGTAATTACCTATTTCTCAACGCATCACCACAACTTAAGTACGCCAAGCCGAACATTGGCTATGAATCATATTTTAGATCAGGAAATTTTGGCTGATGCTTTTATTGAAGTGATTTATTTTGTTGATGAAAAACAGAAAATTGTACTTTATCATGCGTTGGATATGCTGGTGGAACGCCATATTGATTATTTAGACGATTATTTGGATCTGTATCTGGAAAAAGCATTGAGCGAAACCCATGAATCTACCAAACGCTGTGTATCCCGCACGATATTCCATCAGTTAAAAAACAATAAAAATCTTTACAACAAAGAACAAAAACAACAGATTGTCCACACAATGTTCGATTGGATTATTCTGCCATCGGCAGTGGCAACACGGGTAAATGCTATAAATATTCTGTATTTTTTGGTCGATCAAGAAGAGTGGATTAAGGAACAACTAATTGCGCTTATTGAGCAAAATTTATTGTTGCAGGAACCATCTTTTTTAAGTCGCGGAAGAAAAATATTGAAACTGCTGCATAAACAAAAATCGTAATTTTACATTTTTATAATGCGGTTTGAAACAGTATCTTTGCCCATTACGATTAAACAGTTAAACAACTCAACAATAAAACAACAATGAATTATTTTTCTTCTGATTTTAAATTGGGAATTTTAGGTGGCGGACAATTAGGTAAAATGATGCTGACCGAAACCCGAAAGTTCGATATTCAAACGTATGTAGTGGATCCAAGCGCTGAAGCACCTTGTCAGTTTGGCGCCACCAAGTTTTTTCAAGGTTCGTTGAACGATTACGATACCGTGATTAATTTGGGGAATCAGGTTGATGTTTTAACCATTGAAATTGAAAACGTAAATTTGGAAGCGTTGGAAACCTTGGAGAACGAAGGTAAAAAAGTGTATCCATCACCAAAAACGTTGAGATTAATATCAAACAAAGGAAATCAGAAAGATTTTTATACGCTGAACAATATTCCAACCGCACCTTACAAACGTTACAAAACCTTACCTGCTTTAAAAATGGATGTTGAAAACGGTTTGGTAGAACTTCCGTTTGTATGGAAAGCAACCGAAGGCGGTTACGACGGAAACGGCGTAAAAGTGGTTCGCCAGGTAATTGATTTGGAAAATTTACCGGAAACAGAATGTATAGCCGAAACCATGATTCCGTTTAAAAACGAATTGGCGGTGATTGTTGCACGTTCTGCATCGGGGCAAATTAAAACCTACCCTGTGGTAGAAATGGAGTTTCATCCGGAAGCCAATCAGGTAGAATATGTAATTTGTCCGGCTCGTATCAGCGAAACCGTTGCAAACAACGCACGCGAAATTGCTTTAAAAGTTTCCGAAAGTTTTAACCATGTTGGTTTGTTGGCTGTGGAAATGTTTCAAACCGAAGATGATCAAATTTTAGTAAACGAAGTAGCTCCACGTCCGCATAATTCAGGTCATTATTCAATCGAAGCGAGTTATACCTCACAATTTGAACAGCATATTCGCGCCATTTTAGATTTACCTTTAGGAAACACCGACAGTAAAGTTGCCGGAATTATGGTGAATTTAGTGGGCGAAGAAGGTTTTTCTGGTCAGGTTGTTTATGAAAACATCGAAAAAATCATGGCGATTGACGGTGTTACTCCGCACATTTATGGAAAACGCGAAACACGTCCGTTCCGAAAAATGGGACACGTTACCATTGTGAACGAAAACATGACCGAAGCACGTAAAGTTGCCCAACAGGTTAAAGAAACCATTAGAGTGATTTCGAAGTAGTATTAAAACTGAATATAGCTAAAGACTAAAAACTGAAAGCTAAAAAACTATATAAAATGAAAGTAGCAGTAGTAATGGGCAGCATTTCGGATATGCCGGTAATGCAACAAGCCATAGATATATTAAAAGAATTTGGTGTAGAAACACATGTTGATATTGTATCAGCACACAGAACTCCGGAAAAATTAGTAGATTTTTCTAACAACGCACACAAAAACGGCATCAATGTAATTATTGCAGGTGCAGGTGGTGCCGCGCATTTACCGGGAATGGTAGCGAGTATGAGTCCGCTGCCTGTGATTGGTGTTCCGGTAAAATCGAGCAATTCTATTGACGGATGGGATTCTGTTTTATCAATTCTGCAAATGCCGGGCGGTGTTCCTGTAGCAACGGTTGCGTTAAACGGAGCAAAAAATGCAGGTTTATTGGCAGTGCAAATTTTAGCAAGTCAAAATGCAGAATTGCTACAAAAAATGATCGATTACAAATTAGGTTTAAAAGAAGCTGTTTTAAAAGCGGCTGAAGGTTTAAAATAAATAAAAGAGCGACTGAAAAGTTGCTCTTTTTGTTTACCAAGTTGTATAAAAATCATAATCACCTAAAATAATAATTTGTTACCTTGTATAAAATGTATTTGTTATGAAAAAATGGTTTTTATGTATTAATTTAATCATTCTGTTAACGGCATGTGCTGCTACACACAATATACCAAAATCCGAAAATCCTAACGTAAAAGAACAGCCAAATATTATTTACAGTTTTGTTGATCAGAACGGAAATTTCTATCCCAACAAATGGCGAGTTATTTACGGAAACCCACCGCAAAATGCTAAAAGAAATGAATACTCTTTAATGAAGATTGCTACCAAAAAAGGTATTGAAAATCAACTTACACAAACCGAGACTTCCTTTTTAAAGACTATTTCAGAGAGTGTTAAAAACAAAAAGCGCGTCATTATTTTTGTACACGGCTTCAACTCAAACGCCAGACGAAGCACGCAAAACTATGAATCAGCCCGAAAAATCATGAATATTAATAGTGAAACCGATGAAATTATTCAATTTTATTGGGATGGCTTATCGTCGGAATCTATATTTGGGGGCGCAAAAATATGGTTTAACGCTACAAACTTTAGTCAAATGGCAGGCGAATTTGGCTTACGCAGAATTTTAAATACTATTAAAAACAAAGACATTTATATTATATCGCATAGCAGAGGTGCATCTGTAGTTTTAAGCGCTCTTAGTAGCCCTAAATTTTCTGAAAGTACTAAAACTGAAACATTAGAAAACCATAATATAGATGTAGACAATTCAAAAAATTTTAAAGAAAACAACAACAGTATTACCTGTATTATGCTAGCACCTGCAGTTGGCAGTGCCGATTTTAAATTAAAAGCGTCTATTAATGAAGAACCTGAATTTTGTACTTTTTCGCCACAAATAAAAAAAATTCATATAACGATTAACAATACCGATAATTTACTAAAAAAATACATTGGCGTATTGTCAAAAACTTTAAAACCAACCGATTTAGGTTATAAAGAAGACACTTTCAACGAGTTATGCAACCATTTTACCATATTCGAAAAAACCAGTTTTACAGGTCAAAAGTCACACGATTTTGATCATTATCTTAAAAACCCAAAGTTTAAAGATATTTTACAACTATATGGTTTGCTTAAATAGCTAGTTTTTAACTTTATTCTAAAACAGTTACATTTTAAAATCTGTACTTTTATGGTTCAATTTAAAACGAATTATGGAAAATATATTATTGTCGGCTTTTGATACGGCCCCGTTTTCACAGATAAAAACCACCGATTACGAACCGGCATTCGATGAAGCAATTAAGCAGGCAAAAGCAGAAATTCAACAGATTATTACCAATACCGATGCTCCTACTTTTGAAAATACGATTGAAGCCATGTCGTTTTCGGGTATGCAGGTAGATCGAATTTCGAACATCTTTTTTAATTTGAATTCGGCAGAAACCAACGAAGAATTACAGAAAATCGCTCAAATTGTAGCTCCAAAATTATCAGCTTTTGGAAACGATATTTCGCTAAATCCTGAATTGTTCAAACGCGTAAAACAAGTATTCGATACTGTTGACAAATCAACTTTAACTACCGAACAAATTACCTTGTTAGACAAAACTTATAAAGGATTTGTGCGTAACGGCGCCTTGTTAAACGACGATCAAAAAACAGAATTACGCGATATTGACGCACAATTATCGGTACTTTCGTTACAATTCAACGAGAATGTTTTGGCTGAAACCAATGCGTATCAACTGCACATTACCAACGAAGAAGATTTAGCTGGATTGCCCGATGGTGTAATTGAAGCTGCAAAAAATCTTGCGGATCAACAAGAGAAACAAGGTTGGATTTTCACGTTAGATTACCCAAGTTACCTACCGTTTGTAACCTATGCGAAAAATCGAGAGCTTCGTAAAGAAATCGCTATTGCAAACGGTAAAAAAGGCTTCCAAAACAACGATTACAACAACGAAGAAATTGTTCTTAAGATTGTAAAATTGCGTAACCAACGTTCGCAATTATTGGGATATAAAAATCATGCAGCTTTTGTGTTAGAAGAACGCATGGCGCAAAATCCTGAATCCTTTTTGAATGATTTATTGGTAAAAGCAAAACCGGCTGCCGAAAAAGAATTCGAAGAGTTGACGGCTTATGCTAAAAAATTGGATGGAATTGATCGATTAGAAAAATGGGACGGAAGTTATTACAGCGAAAAATTGAAACAGGAACGTTTTAATTTAGATGATGAAGCGTTGAAACCTTATTTTAAACTGGAAAATGTATTAAACGGCGCTTTTACCGTTGCCGAAAAATTGTTTGGTTTACATTTTACCGAAGTTTTTACGGTTGATAAATACCACGCCGATGTGCAGACGTTTGATGTAACCAACGATAACAGTGAAAAAATTGCGTTGTTATATACCGACTTTTTCCCAAGAAAAGGTAAACGCAATGGTGCGTGGATGACTTCGTTTAAATCGCAATGGATTAAAAACGGAGTAAACGAACGTCCGCATATTTCAATTGTTTGCAACTTCACTCCTCCTACCCAATCAAAACCATCGTTACTAACTTTTAACGAAGTAACCACCTTGTTTCACGAATTCGGGCACGCACTACACGGAATGTTAGCAAACACAACGTATCCGTCGTTATCAGGAACATCGGTTTATTGGGATTTTGTGGAACTTCCAAGTCAGATTATGGAAAACTGGGTGTATCAGCCTGAAACATTGGCGTTGTTTGCAAAGCATTATGAAACCGGCGAAACCATTCCACAACAATTTATTGATAAAATTAAAGAAAGTGCCAACTTTTTAGAAGGCATGGCAAATTTGCGTCAGTTGAGTTTTGGTTTATTGGATATGGCTTGGCATTCTAAAAATCCAGAAAATATAGGCAGTTTAAAAGAATTTGAAAATCAGGAATTTGAAACTACCAAATTATATCCCGATGTTGTCGAAAATGTGATGAGTACTGCTTTTTCGCACATTTTTGCTGGTGGATACGCCGCAGGATATTACTCGTACAAATGGGCTGAAGTTTTAGATGCCGATGCTTTTGATTATTTTGAACAAAACGGAATCTTCAACAAAGAAATCGCTACCAAGTTTAAAGATTTTGTTTTATCTCAAGGCGGAACCGATCATCCTATGACGCTTTACAAAAAATTCCGCGGAAAAGAACCATCGCCAAATGCACTGTTAAAACGTGCCGGATTGATATAACTAAAACAGCAACCGAAAATGGTTGCTGTTTTTTGTATATTGCTATATGTTTAAAACGCATTATAAATGAAAAAATCACTTTTAATAATTCTTCTTCTTAATTTTCAAAATCTATTCGCTCATGAAGATCAGTTCATTGGCATAGAAAAAAGTAATATCCACATAACTTTAAAACTAGATTCTTACGATACTAATAGAATTAATCAGGTTACAAATTACGCTGAATTCTTAAATAATTTCATTAAAAGTAATTTCTCATCAGAAAAAGTTTATTTCAGATATGACTATGATTACATTATGAAAGCAGACCATTACATCATAGGTTCATACACTGATTTTAAAAATATATTACCTTGTAATTTTCGAATTTTCTTTAATGAAAAAGTGCGTCCTACAAACACATTGTATGATATGAATTTTATAAACAATAATAAGGGTCCTGCATTAATAATAAATAATTATCAGCTTAATATTGATGAAGTTTTAAAAGCAATTACTTATTTGGTTCATACTCAACCACAAAAATTATGTTTATTTTCTGAAAACAGAAAAGATAAATTAATTTGTGTAAAAGGTATGTCTTCAGAAATTAACCATATTAATAATTATATGAATTACCATAATTCATATAATTTAATAAATGATGTTACTTTACATGAAAATAATCACTTTAAAATTGTACTATCAAAAGGAAAACATCAAATAAACTCTAAAGAAATTGAACCTTATGTTTTAATAAGAGAAATTGGTAAAAAACAACATTTAATATTTATTAATAGACAACAATTTTACTTTTTAAATGGCACAAATGATTTTGACAATACACTTTATTCTTTGAAGAAACCTTACAATTATTTTGGAAACTTTCATGTGGAAGTTAAAAATGATTTATTAGAAATCAATTCAACGGAAAATAAGTGGATTTTCATATGATCTTTAGATGATCCACTTACTGCTACAGATCATTTTAAAATACAAGGTAGTAAGTTAGAATTTAAAGATTAAAAAAACAGCAACCTTAATTTAGGTTGCTGTTTTTAGTTTATGCTACTTCATTAATATCAGCAGGTTCATCATCTTTTAAAACCTTTTTGGCTACTTTACCAACGGTTAATCCTTGTACAACAATAGAGAACAGAACTACGATATAGGTAACTTCTAACAAAACATCTTTTATATCGCCAACCGAATTAGGAATGCTCATAACCAGTGCAATAGAAACTCCGCCGCGAATTCCGCCCCAAACCATGGTTGTTAACGAACCTTTTGAGTAGGTGTTTTTACGCAAAATGGTTCGTGCAGGTATAAATATTGCCAACGTTCGTGCCAATAAGCAAATAAATATCGCAATAACGCCTAACAGTAATTGTTCCTGCAAATCGGGTAACATTAATAATTCAAACCCAATGAAAAGGAATAAAATGGCGTTTAAAATTTCGTCGATCAATTCCCAGAATTTGCTTAAATAATCGCGAGTGGTTTCACTCATTGCAGCTGTTTTGCCGAAATTACCAATAATCAATCCGGCAATAACCATGGCAAGCGGCGATGAAAAATGAAGTTCTTTCGCAATTAAGAATCCACCCATTACAATTGATAACGTAATAAGAACCGATACTTTATAATCATCGATCTTTTTCATAACGTTGCTTGCGGTAAATCCTAAAAGAGCTCCTAATAACACTCCTCCACCAGCTTCTAGCAAAAACAGTTTTGAAACAGATCCTAAAGAAGCATCAAAATCAACATCGGTAGCCATTTTCAACACAACGGCAAACATTACAACGGCAACTCCATCGTTAAAAAGCGATTCGCCCGTAATTTTTGTTTCGATCATTTTTGGAACTTTCGCTTCCTTCAAAATTCCTAAAACAACAATAGGATCGGTAGGCGATATAAGTGTTCCAAACAACAAACAATATATAAACGGAATTTCCATGCCCAACATTGGGGCTATCATATAAAACAAGCCGGCAATGATCAAGGCAGACAACACCACACTTACCGACGCATAAGTTAATATGGGCCATTTGTGTTCGCGCAGATCAGAAACGTTGATGTGCAAGGCACCGGCAAAGAGTAAGAAGTTTAGCATGGCACCCATTAGAATTTCGGTAAAATCGAATTCCTGGATCAGCATGAAAAACTCTTTTGTTGTTTCGGGGAAATACTGATCGCCCAACAAACGTATGGCTACCGATACCAACATAGCAATAATCATGATACCGATGGTACCGGGTAATTTTAAAAAACGGACATTTAAATAAGCGAAAAACGAGGCAAGTACAATTAAAACTGAAAACGTGTAATATAATTCCATAAAATAAGCGGTTTTTACAAATTTACAATTTTAAGAGCTTTTTTTAGCCGTTTACAAGAACTTAAATAACCTTTTTAACAAATTTAACTTATTTTTTGTATAAGGCGGATACTTTAATTTATTGTCGTACCACGTTTTACGATAAACTACAGCTTTGCTTTGCGAAAAAGTTTCGAAGCTGAATTTTCCATGATAATTTCCGAAACCACTGGCACCAATTCCACCAAAAGGCAGTTTGTTGTTTATAATGTGCGATAAGCAATCGTTAACACAGGCGCCACCGTATTTACACTGATTTAAAAGTGTTTCTATTTCGGCAGAATCATCTCCAAAAACATAAAAAGCCAAAGGTTTGTCGTTTTCATGATTGTACGCAACAATCTCGTTTATGCTGTTGTAATTGACAATTGGCAACACAGGTCCAAAAATTTCGTGCTGCATTACCTCATCGTTTAAATCGTCTATCTTTATAAGCGTTGGCGCAATGTATCGTTTTTTAGAATTTGTTTGTCCGCCAATCAGCACATCGCCCTTCAACACATATTGTTTAATGCGGTGGTAATGTTGTTCGTTGATAATCCGAGCAAAATATGGTGATGCTTCGGGTTCGTCTCCGTAAAAAGTTTCCAGCACTTTCTTTATTTCGGCAATAAACTGCTTTTCTACTTTAGGATGAATGAAAATAAAATCGGGCGCAATACAGGTTTGTCCGGCATTAACAAACTTACCAAAAGCAATGCGTTTTGCAGCCAATGGAATGTTCGTACTTGGCGTAACGATACAAGGCGATTTTCCGCCCAATTCCAAAACAACGGGCGTTAGATTTTTAGCTGCAGCCTGATGCACGATTTTTCCTACCGAAGTACTTCCCGTAAAAAAGATCTTATCGAATTTATGATTTAAAAGCTCGGTTGTTTCTTCCACACTACCTTCAATAACCCGAATATATTCATGACTGAAATATTTGCCAATTAAATTTCCAAGCAAAGCAGAAGTATTTGGCGCTAATTCAGACGGTTTTAAAACAACACAATTACCTGCTGCCAAAGCTGCAATTAAAGGTTGCAATGCCAACAGCAACGGATAGTTCCAAGGCGAAATAATCAAAACCACACCGTAAGGCTGATACGCAAGAGTTTCTTTCGAAGGAAAATTCAAAATACTAGGAAACACTCTTTTTGGCTGCATCCAGCTTTTTAACTGATTTTTAAAATACGTCAATTCCTTTTGCAGCATAGTAATTTCGGTAGCCAGCGTTTCAAAGGCAGGTTTGTTAAAATCGGCTTGTAAAGCAGCAATCATTTCTTCTTTATGATTGTTCAACAGCTTCTGAAACTGCTGCAAACAGTCCATTCTATGCTTAAAACTTAATGTTTTGCCCGAATAAAAATAAGTATGTAGGTTTTGTAGATTTTCCAAATCAATTCTTTTTACTGAAATTATAAAAATCAAAATTGTTTCATCTAAAATTTATGTGAAACTATTATTAATAAATTATTTTATTCTGAAAAAGCTGTTTTCGAAAATAATTATATCTAAAATGTTTTTTATTTTTGATAAAACTAAACTCTAAAAAAATAAAACTATGGCAAAAATTCACGCGTACTTAAACTTTAACGGAAACTGCGAACAAGCGTTTAATTTCTATGAAAAAGTATTTAAATCGCCAAATGTTGGCATGCACCGTTTTGGCGATATGCCGGCAGATCCTAATTTCCCGATGAGCGACGAAGACAAACAGAAAATTATGCACACTGCTGTTATGATTAACGAAAACACGATGGTTATGGGATCGGACTGTTTGGAAAACTTCGGACATAAACTGACGTTAGGCAACAGCACTTATGTAATGTTAGATACCGATACGGCTGAAGAAGCTAAAGAGCTTTATGCTGCTTTATCTGAAAACGCTATGAAAATTGAAATGGAATTGGGCGAGCAGTTTTGGGCAGAATTATATGCATCATTCCAAGATCAATTCGGCATCTGGTGGATGGTTCATTTTGAAGGAAACAAAAGAATGGGGTAATCTTAATACTATTTAAACTATGAAATTTTTAAAATACACACTTTTTACCCTTTTAGGATTGATCGTTTTAGCACTTATTGTTGCTGCCGTTCTACCTAAAACATTTCACGCAGAAGGTTCGGCAGTTATCAACAAACCGAATGCAGAAGTTTTCAATTATGTAAAACACATTAAAAATCAGGAGAATTTTGGGGTTTGGTTTGAACAAGATCCGAACATCATAAAAACTTCAGAAGGAACCGATGGAACTGTTGGTTTTAAATACAGCTGGAAAAGTGAAGAAGTTGGTAACGGATCGCAGGTAATCACAAACATTGTAGAAAACAAACGCGTTGATATTGATTTATTTTTGATGGACAGCACCGAACCGGCAAAATCGTTTTTTACTACAGAAGAAGTTAGTGCAAACGAAACCAAAGTCCGTTGGGTAGTTGATGGCGAAATGCCTTATCCGTTTAACCTAATGAGTCTTGTTTACGATATGAACAAAGATTTTGAACAAGGAACCGCAAATTTAAAAGCCGTTTTAGAAAAACAGTAACATAAAAATATCTGTTTAAATTAATTACAGAATATCTTAAAAATTAGCCAGGTACTCATTTATCTTATTATTTTTGTGCATTATTATATTTGTATGAAACTGAAAGTAAATAAATACCTGGCTTTTATAGCACTAGCCTCTTTATCTTTAATATCGTGTGCGGTACAGCAGCAGCAAAAACCGACAAAAGTTACGGTTGTAAAAAAATCTGAAACGGAACCGGTTACCAAAAATCCGCAACCTGTTGAACAACCTGCCACAACTAATGATTTAAAGATTAATTTACCCGAAGTTAAACGCGAATTCCGTGCGGCGTGGATTGCTACTGTTGCAAATATCAACTGGCCAAGCCGAAAAAATCTATCTACCGAAGAACAGAAAAGAGAAGCAATACAATTACTTGACTTACTTGAAGATGCCAATTTTAATGCGGTAATTTTTCAGGTACGTCCGGCTGCCGATGCTTTATACAAAAGTAAGTACGAACCTTGGTCGTACTATTTAACCGGCGAAACAGGAAAAAGTCCTTCACCTTATTACGACCCTTTGGAATTTTGGATCGAAGAAGCTCACAAACGCGGAATGGAATTACATGTTTGGCTTAATCCTTATCGTGCACATCACTTAAGCGGTGGTTCGGTTAGCAGTGAATCAATGGTTAAAAAATCGCCAAGTAATATCGTAAAACTTAAAAACGGTATGTATTGGTTTGATCCGGCAAGCGTAAAAACACAAGATCACGTTTCAAATGTGGTAAAAGATATCGTATCGCGATACGATATTGATGCGGTTCATTTCGATGATTATTTTTATCCGTATGCATCATACAACGGCGGTGCCGATTTTCCGGATTCTGCTTCATGGAATACTTACAAAAATGCAGACGGAAGCTTATCAAAAGCTGATTGGCGTAGAGATCATGTAAATAAATTTATTGAACGCATCAACAAAGAAATCAAACAAGAAAAACCGTACGTTAAATTTGGTATCAGTCCGTTTGGAATCTGGAAATCGGGTTATCCTTCGGGAGTTGTAGGTTCTTCGCAGTACGATGAATTGTATGCCGATGCCAAATTATGGTTGAATAAAGGTTGGGTTGATTATTTTTCACCTCAATTATATTGGCCGATCAATTCGCAACGTCAGAATTTTCAGGATTTATTGGAATGGTGGCACGATGAAAACACTATGAACCGTCATTTATGGCCTGGCTTGAATACGGTTGAAGTTAAAGCAACCAACCGATCTACCGAAATTGTAAACCAGATAAAAATTACCGCAGACGTTTTAAGCAAAAACAGCGTTGGTGCAGTGCATTACAGTATTGCAGGATTAACTGACAACAGCGAAATGATTCCGGCATTAAAAAATGGTCCGTATAAAGAAAAAGCATTAATTCCGTTGAGTCCATGGATGAAAATCAATAAAATTGCAACGCCGTCTTTAAATATTAGCAACGAAAATTCTTCTATCAACATAAATTGGTCAAACAGTAAATCTGCCGATGCTTTTCAGTGGGTTTTGTACACGCGTTACGATAACGAATGGCAGGTTGAGATCCTTCCGAAAAATCAGCTGACTAAAAGCGTTGCGCGTTCTAAAAACGGAAAAAACTGTAACACTGTAGCTTTAAAAGCAATTGACCGTTTAGGTAACGAGAGCGATTACGACGCCAAAAAAATATAAGCTCATGAAAACTTATATTGTTCTATTACGCGGTGTGAATGTTTCGGGCAAAAACATCGTTAAAATGGCGGTTCTTAAAGCCGTTTTAATTGATAATGGTTTTAAAAATGTTACAACGTATATACAAAGCGGAAACATTATTTTAAGTTCAGATTTAGAAAAAGATGTAGTTTCAACGAAAGTTCAACAACTTATTAACGATCATTTTCAGTTACAGATTGCTGTTTTTTGTCTGGATCTTCAGGAAATGGAAACCGCTTTAAACAACAATCCGTTTACAGAGAACATCGAACCAAATAAATTGTTCTTTACTTTTTTGAACGAAGAACCTGCTGCTGATTTGCTTGCTGATTTAGAAAAAATTGATTTTGCAACCGATCAGTTTAAGGTAATTGATAAAGTGCTGTATTTTTATCTGCCTAACGGAATGAGTAATTCTAAACTGAACAATAATTTCTTCGAGAAAAAATTAAAGGTAACAGCAACGGGCAGAAATTTAAACACCACAAATTGATCGATCTGGCTAAAAACAGCAACAATTAGTCGTGATTTGTGTATATCATACTCAAAATGTACTGATTTATTCAAACGTTATTCATTAAAATCCCTTTATTTGAGCGAATTGAGTCTTTGGCATTTTTATTGAATGATGTATTACACAATTATAAATTTATATGTTATGAAAAAAAATATCTTCACATTTTTTGTTTTAGGATTAACCGTAATTTCTTGTAATAAGAAAGAAACTGAAACAACTACCGAAACAACAATAAGTACAGACAGCACGGAGATTATTGCAAACGATACACTTACAAATGTACACGATGGTCATAGTACACAAAACTCGTTAGATTGGCACGGAACCTACGAAGCAACGTTGCCTTGTGCCGACTGTGCAGGAATTAAAACGACGATTACGTTAGATAAAAGCGGAACTTTTAAATATGCTGCCGAATATTTAGACAAGAAATTAAAGGTAAACGATGCAGGCGATATTATGTGGCATGATAACGGATCAGTTGCACATTTAAAAGGAAAAGATATTGATATCAAAGTAAAAGTTGTTGAAAACGGCTTGGTTGGTTTGGATACCGAAGGTAAAGAAATTGATGGTCCGTTAAAAGAACATTACAACTACAAAAAATTAAACTAATATTAGAAAACCGGAAGTTCAGCTTCCGGTTTTTTGTTTTTAATCGTGCTCTTCCAATTCAAAAAGACTGTCTAAAGGCATATTGAAAATCTTGGCGATTTTTAAAGCCAAAACCGCAGACGGAATGTATTTTTTTGTTTCGATAGAATTAATTGTCTGACGTGAAACTCCGACTTTTTCCGCCAAATCTCCTTGCGTTAAATTGTGTCGTGCACGTTCTATTTTAATGTAATTCTTCATCTGTTAACGCTTCTTTTAATTTATTTCTTTCTCTCAAGAAAAACAGCACATTAAAAAATAAAACCGTAGAAATAATACTTCCTGCAGATTCATACGTTTCTGCTTGATTCCACAAAATAAAATTTAATAATGGTCTGCCAATCAACAAAAATACGCCAATTAGCAAACTATACACTGTTGTTTTTAAACGAATACTGTACAACATTTCATCATCATCTTTATATTTTGAAAATACAATCAGAAAAAAAGCACAAGACATAAGAAATTCAAATAGCGTTTTTTCCATAAATCTATTATTGTTAAACAACATAATATCGAAGAAATAACAAAACACAGGTGTAGCTAAAAATAATATACTTATGTATTTAAAGCTTGCAGGAAACAGCAAATTAGTTTTCATAATTAATCATTTTTAGTTAGCTCTTTTCTTAATTTATAAACCTGACTACCAAAAACAAATAATTGCCACCACAAGATCATAAACATTAAAAAGAAACTGTTATGTATTCCAAAATCTGTAAAAGATAGTGTCACTAAATCCCAAATAGAATTTACTAATAGAAAGCCAACTCCAAAGAAAACACTACTCAAACTGGAAATCAATCTAAACTGTAAATACATTTCGTCTCCATCATCTTTTGTCCATTGAGTAATAAAAAGCAATAACATTCCTAATAAAATTGTAGATGCTATCAAATTTGTAACAATTTTACCATAAGTTTCAAAATCAAGAAAATTAAATATTCTTAATAGAACTAAAAATATGATAGGAATAACAATAAGTGACAGACTAATCCATATTTTGCGCTTTGGAATTAAAATTTTTCTAGTTTTCATATCAGTTAAGTTTATTTGCTACAAATATAAACAAACTTTTCAATTTGTAAAGAAAACTTTACTTTATGAATTAAAAAAATCGATATGCTGTAATAACATACCGAATATTTTTATTCTATAACTTTAAAATTTGATATTTCCGAGGAATGACCTCCTCCTCCTGGCGGCATATCATACTGTGTAAAAGATATTCGGGTTGGTATATGATACTTTTTATTATACTTTAAATAATAAGATATATGAAATGGTGCTCCATTGTTCATACTGCCTGATAAATAAGAGTTTGCTATGTTTTCACAATTATTATAAATTTCTGAAATAGTATAAGCATACATATCTTCATTATCGCCTACTGCTATACCATTTATAACAGTTATATTATTTTCTTCATACCCAAATGATGAGGATTCACGAGAAAAAGTATAAGAATAGTTTTGATAATTTGCATTCTCCCACGCTGTTTTTTCTTGCCGAAAAGTAGGTTCGTCAAATTCAAAAATATACTCATTTAAATTTTCCTCTTTATCACAAGATATTAAACTTAAAAAAGTAATCATGATTAAAATACAATTTGTTCTCATAATCAACATAGTTTTTATTAAAAATCACATTTTTTATTTAATTAAATAAAAAAAATCGATATGCTATAAAAACATACCGATTTTAAAAATATAGTTAGTTTAATTGTATTTATGCGGTTGCAGGTAAATCGCGGGTTAACCAACCACTGCGACCTGCGGTTATTATTGCGTAAGGCGTAATCCAAAATAAGGTAAATAAGTAAAAAACGCTATAGGTATAAGCTAAAAATGCTTCGGCTATATTGTATTTTTTTGCGTAGAAAAACATTTGAATGCTAGAGAATACAAAGATTCCTGCTAAACTTGAACATACAAACAATACCGGATGCGTAACTACAAAAAACAATAACAACACCAATAAAGGATAAGCCATAATTACTTTAACCCACTGCATGGTTAGTAAGATACGTGACCCTGCTGTTGATTCTTCCCTGAATTTTGTAAAAGCAAACTTACTCATCATGATGTTTTCACGAACATTGCTTCGTTCCCAACGAACAAACATTTTGTACAGACTTTTATATTTTTCGGGAATGTTGGTATATACATACGCATTTTTCTGAAAAAGAACGTGCAAGCCTTGTTTTAAAATCATGTTTGTTATTGCTCGGTCTTCGCCAATATCACTCGGTTGTCCCATAAAAGTCTGGTTCATCCAATCTTCCAAACAATTCATTACAGCATCTTTACGGTAAGCTGCCAATGCCCCCGGTGTACATAAAACCGAACCAATAGCGCTTTGCGCCGATCGAACAAATTCAAAACTAAAAACAAAACTTACGTTTAACATTTTTGGTATCAAACCTTTTGCTTTGTTCAAAACACGAACGTTTCCTGCTACGGCACCACATTTTTCATTCACTGCAAACGGACTTACCAAGTTTCGTAATGTATCCTCTTTCACAATAGAATCGCTATCTACCGTTACAAAAACATCTCCTGTTCCTTCTTTAAAACCACGATAAAGCGCATGGCGTTTACCCATATTTTTTGGTTGCTGATAAATAGTCAATCGGTCGCCCAATTTAGCTTTTGCTTTTAGCATCCATTGCCAGGTATCGTCTTTACTTCCATCATCAATCGATAAAATCTGTAATTTTTCAGCCGGAAAATCACTATCAGCCAAACTCAATAAGGTTTCATAAACCAGTTTTCCTTCATTATAAGCAGGCACAATTACGGTACAAGTTGGCAATTTATCGTTACTTACCGCTTTAACAGGTTTGTACTTTATGTACAACACAATTAAATAGGTTAAAAAACTTAACTGCAAAACCAATAAGGTTAAGGCAATGTAGTTTATCGATGCACCCCACCACGTACTCATACGTTCAAAGTGCAGTTTTTCCATATCGGGCTGAAAGTTTATAAACGTAGCTATAGACAGCACCATTAAAATTAGGGTGGCACCTACTACTAAATAATCTTTATTTTTTAGGGAGTTTAGAGAAAGCTGATCTAAAAATTTAGTTCGATCTGCTTTTTGTTTGGATGCATCATCTCTAACAATTTTAAGATGATTAGTCTCCAATGAAGATTGCGTGTCTAAAAACGGTTTGCTTTTTAAACACTGGTTGGTGGTTGTGGGCATATACTTTATTTTAAGAAATAAAGCGTTTGAATTTTTATTGGTTAGATTAAAATGATCAAACACTTTTTTGTTTTGTCTTGTATAAGGTTTTCAAGTACTGTGCCACTGGCTTTTTTAACAAGAATGCGTTAAATTTTAAGATAAATTGAGGCTTTATTGTAGAAGTCAATCCCCAACTTGGGTACACCACTACCCTATATCGCGTTTGTTAATCTGTTGATTTTAAATATCAGTTTACATATTTTTACAGGATCAAAAGCATGGTTTAATAAAAAATCCGTTATCAAATGATAACGGATTTTAAGATTACTTTTTATAGTTTACAAAGAATTCATGCAATGCACGGATTCCGGTTCCGGTTCCGCCGTTTCCTTTATAATTTTCGGTAGCAGTTGTAAATGCAGGTCCGGCAATATCGATATGCACAAACGGAGCTTTCGCAAAATGTTCTAAAAATTTTCCGGCCGTAATGGTTCCGGCTGTACTTCCACCAATATTTTTCAAATCAGCACAAGTAGATTTTAGCTGCTCTTTATAATCGTCCCATAAAGGCAATTGCACCATACGTTCGTACACTTTTTCACCAGCATTTAAAATATCGTTGGTAACATTGCTTGATGCGTTGCTCATTAAACATGCTGCGCGAGTACCAACAGCAACCAAAGCAGCACCTGTAAGCGTTGCCGAATTTATAATCAACTCGGGAGTGTATTTTGCAGCATAACTAATGGCATCTGCCAAAATCATACGTCCTTCGGCATCGGTATTCAATACTTCAACCGTAGTTCCATCCATCATGGTAACAATATCGCCCGGAGCATACGCATCGCCACCCGGACGGTTATCAGTCGCAGGGATCAAGCCTATAATATGAATATTCAGTTTGTTTAATGCTGCTGCGTAAACCGTTCCCGCCATCATTGCTGCACCGCCCATATCCGATTTCATTAAATCCATTGAGTTTGGGGTTGGTTTTAGCGACAATCCGCCGGTATCGTAAACAACACCTTTTCCAACCAAAACAATTGGTTTTTCATTGATAGGATTTGCAGGTTTATATTCCATTACCGTAAATGTTGGCGGTTGAATAGAACCTTTATTTACCGCAAGCAATCCGCCCATTTTTAAGGCTTCGATTTCTGATTTACGGAAAACTTCTACATGAAAATGCGCTTCATCGCCAATTTCCTGAATTTCTTTTGCCAACTGATTTGCCGTTAAGAACGAATTTGGTTCGTTAACCATATCGCGAGCCCAGAACACTGCTTTTATTACATTATTGATGCGGCTGATTTCTTCGGCAGAAATATCGCCCAACATAAAAATATTCTCTAAAGTATATTCGCGATCGTCTGCATCTTTAAAATATTTTAAAAACTGATAGTTCGATAATGCCAAACCTTCTGCCAACGCCAAAGTAGTTTCACCTGATCCGACAATGGTAATATCGGTTGCTTTTTTATCTAATTTTTGTCGGATATTAAAACCTGCAACACGCATTTTTTCCAAATCGTTATTTTCCTTTACGAAAAAGTAAAACTGGTTGCCTATTTTAAAAAAATCTTCTTTTGTTTCTGCGGTTTGAAAGGTTTTAAAAGCCTCGCCAACGTAATCAGGTGTTTGATTATTTAAAGTGGTTTGCTCGTTTACAACATAAACAAAAGCAGTTCCTTTAATTTCTTGAGTTAATTGTAACATTGTTTGTTTTATTTTGATTTCAAAAGTACGAAAACGAACAGACAATAAAAAAATGAGTTTAACATATTTGCTAAACTCATTTTATTCTTAATTGCTAGTTGCCGGTAAATAAAAATGTGATTTTTGGTAAACTCCATTTTGATAAAACAAAAGTCCACCTTCGTATTCACCTTTTGTTTTTCTATTCCTCCCTTTTAGTTCATTTTTAAAATCATTTACGTATGCTCTAGCAAGTTTATTTCCGTAATAATCACTGTCTATTACAAACAATGGCGTGTTTCTGGGTTCTAACAAAGCAATGTCTAAATCTTTATAACTTGTTAAAACGAAAAAAACTTTGTAACCATTTTTTTTAGCGTATTCTTCGTAAACAGTTAAAGGTTTACAAGCATCGCCTACACAACCCACGGTATAAACATATACAAACGCTTTAGGATAATCTTTTAAAGCATCTAACAGCGTAGTGGCATTGGTTTTATAAACTCTGCTCATTTTTAATGAATTTTCTTTTATAAATGGTTCTATTAAAGTTTTTTCATAAGGTGTAAGGTATTTATAATCATCGCCCAAACCACGTACTTGTACACATGAACAAAGAAAAAAACAAAGGGCTAAAAGAATTAAAAAATAGTTTTTCATAATTTTTGATTTAAAGTAAATATAACTTTTATCTTTGATTCTTTCTAAATTCCCACCATGCAAAAATCGATATTTATAAAATTGTTTGTGCTGTTTGTTTCAGTAAACATGAGTTGCTTTTCTTTAAATGCACAGAAAAAATCGACTGCAATATCAGCCGATAATAAGATTACAGAAAAAGTTTTACAGGAAGTTTTAGATCAGAATAAACATTTTGCTACACAAGGAAAAGTTGCCGATTATATTCCCGAATTAGGAAAAATGAGTGCCGATGCTATTGCTTTTTCTGTGGTTGATGCTAATGGAAAAGTTGTAAGCGTGGGCGACACAAACAAGAAATTTACCATGCAGAGTATTTCTAAAATTATTGCGTTAATGGTGGCTGTTCAAGAAAATGGAGAAGAAGCTGTTTTTAAAAATATGGGCTATTTTGGATCTGACAAACCTTTTAATCATTTTGGAAGTTTGGGAATCACAGGCAAACCACTAAACCCAATGATGAATGCCGGAGCCATTTTAACGGTATCAATGATTAAGGGTGAGGGCGAAACTGCTTTTCAGAAGGTGTTGAAAATGGTTCGATTTATTGCCAAAAACAACAACATAAATTACAACGAAGCTGTTTATTTATCTGAAAAAGAAACCGGACATCGCAACCGTGGAATGTTCTATATTATGAAAAACAGCGGATTAATTACTGGCGAAGAAAATCAATTAGACAATTATTTTAAACAATGTTCGATAGAAGTTACAGCGGAAGATCTGGCTAAAATTGGATACTTTTTTGCGAATGAATGTGTTCGTTTTGATGGAGATACAACTTATAAAAACACAGATTTATCTAAATTGATTCAGTCTCAAATGTTGGTTGCTGGTATGTATGAATTTAGCGGCGAATATGCCCGAAGAATTGGTTTACCAAGTAAATCGGGCGTAGGAGGTGGAATTACCGTTAGTGTTCCGGGTAAAATGGGAATTGGTGTTTTTAGTGCGCCTTTAGACAGTCACGGAAATTCGGTTGCGGGTTATCAAATGATATTGGATTTTTCGAAAAGATTTCATCTGAATATTTTTGCTCCATAATAGGTTAAACACAGATGCACAGATAGTTTATAATTTAATTTTTTGTTTATGAATCATTTTTTAAGCTTTTTTAATAGCAGTCTTCCATTTGAAAACAATGAAATTACCAAAGAAAAAATAATCGCAGGAGTTGTGCTAATTTTTATTTATTTCATTCCAAGCATAATAGCACGAGACAAAATTCAATTTAAACTTATCTTCCTCCTCAATTTATTAGCAGGCTGGACAGGGCTTGGGTGGTTAATTGCGTTAGTATTGGCAATAGTAGCAAAAAGTAAAACAATCGATTTAATAGGCGAAGAACAAGATTTAGAAGATTAAAGTGTAATAATAAAACTTACACAGCATTTTGAAGTTCATTATATCATCAAACATCCAACACCAATCATTTCATCTGCCTAAAAGTCAAACTAATTCTTGGCTCGGTTACTTTTTTTGTCGGAGCAATTCTGTGCAGCCAATGTTTTTGAGTTTCTCCTTTCATTTCGATTAACGAACCATTTGGCAGATCGAACTGTTTTTTCTCTGCCGACTGTTTGTGTTTAAAATCAAAACGGCGTTGTGCACCCAAACTTAAACAGGCAATAGAACCGTTATCAACCAAATCCTTTTCGCCGTCGCTGTGCCATGCCATGCCTTCTTCTCCGCTGTGGTACAAATTCAGCAAACAAGAATTGTACATACTGTCAGTATATAATTCAATCAGTTGTTTTAACGCCAGCAATTCTTCAATCCAAGGCGTTGCAATGCGTGTATAACCTGAATAGGTGTAAGAAAAATCTTTAGATCCGTACCAAGCAACTTTTCGTTTCGTAGTAATTTCCTTTCCATAAATAACCGATTTATCGTGATACCACTCAATTTTCTGCATTAACACATTAAAAAAATGACCAGCTTCATTGGTATCCAACAAAATTCCATGGTAAATAACTTCGCCATCAAAAGGCAATAAATTATCGGTCGCAGCGTTATTCGTAAATAAATCCATGTTATCAAATCTGTCAGGCAAAGATACTTATTTCGATTTTTTGTATATTCATAAAAATTATATCATTAACCAATTCAATTAAAAACTTATGAAAAAACTTATTTTATTATTTGCATTTATTAGTTTGATATCATGCACTAGTGAAGAAAATTTTAAGCGTGCTGAAATTTCTGGCGAATGGAAAATGACAGCTTATCTTGGTTTTGTACCTGAATTACCGCAGATTGAGAAAGGTTCGGTTGTTTGGAATATTGATGCTACAAATATTTACATGACCAATAACAGCGAGCATGCTTATGTTAGCCAAGAAGGAACTTTTGGTTATCTTTGGTTAAATGCCGAAACCATTTTGGTTAATTATCCTGAGTTTCCCGGATATTACAAAGTTAATTTATCAGACGGAAAATTGCGCTTAACAGCAGTTTCAAAACCGGGCGATCCTGATATAGCAGATGCTCCTATTCTTGAATTTGAAAAATAAAAAAAGCAACTCGGTTTGAGTTGCTTTTGTGTTTTTAGAATACTTCCATTTGATAATGTTCTGATATAAACGGAATCGATATTAATTCGCTGTCAAAAATCTGTACCAGACATTCTTCGTCCAAGTTCACAAAAAAATCGATTAACTGTTCGTTTGGTAAATTTTCCTGAAAAAGTTTTCCTTCCGGATTTTCATCGCAATCAAGCGTATCAACCACCATATCCAAATTAGTAAAAGTGGTTACAAAGGTAAATTTGTTTAAATATTCTTCTTTTGTAAAAACCGATTTCAGATACACTTTTTCATGTGCTTTTACAATGAATAATGCCTTTACGTTTTCATTTAAAAAAGTGGCGTTTACGGCTTTAAAATAATTGATAAAATTTTGACTTTCGTCTGTTGATTGAAAATAATTTTCGGTCATAATAGTACATTTTGTTTAGTTAATTGTCTAAATATACAGCTTACACTTTACGTACTGTTATTAAAAATGTTAATTTATAAAATTTAACACATCGTAATCATTTAACGACAAACAACGTCATTTCAAATCAGGAAATTTGAACAAAAGAAGAAAACATGATTACATATTACAGACATCAGTACGAATTATTGCGGTTGAATTTAAAAATTGTAAACTGCAATTTAGAAAAACTTACGTGGTTAGAAATTAACGACGAAACGACTATTAAAGTATATCAGGACAAATTGAACAGTTTGGAATTCGAGAAGGAAAATTATCTGAATAACTTACTGCAAAGTTTATCTAAAACCGAAATAACCCAACAAAACATTGACGAGGTAAAATGTTGCTACGAACTGATTGAGGAGCATAGCAAAAAACATTACAGCCTGCTTTTTAAAACACACTTAAATCGAACTATTGAAAATCATCAGAAAAAATACGGAGACTTTTTATTGAGAAATCAGTTGAAAAAGGCGGTTGAAATTGAACAGATTATTACGCATTTAGAACGTGCCGCTTAAACTTTTTTGTTCTTTTGTAACCACTGCTGCATGGTTTCAAAACTGTTTGCAGCATTTTCATCGGTTACTTTTTCAATGGTTTTACGCTCGGTACTGTAAACGTACAAACCGTTTTTATCTTTAAAAAAGTGGTAATAATGAACAACAACCGGTATTTGTCCGCGACCGCCATCGCAAGGTGATTGTACATCTACCAAACTGCCTGCAAATGCTATCGAATTAAAATCGGTTGAAGTTGTAATCAATTCATCATCAATAAAAAGTTGATTGTTAAAAGCATATCCAACGGAAAGATCTTTAACTTCTCCGTTTATATCGGTCAGCTTTTTTACACTGTTTTCACCGTTAAAAACATACAGTCCTTTCTGCATTAAAAAGAAAGAAGATGTTCCATGCTGATAACTGTTTACGCCGTTATAAAATGCGATTGTTCCTTGCAAATAATCAATAGGAACAAATGTATTGCTGTCATAATTAAATCGATAATAAACAGATCCGTCGTAATAAATATCATTTGGAAACAATTCCAGTTTTTCAAGAAAAGAAGGGGTTGATGTGCTTATTTCTCCGGTTTCGTAAACCGCATTCCAACTGTGGTTATAATATTTGCCGTTAACAACTACAAACATTTTATTGCTGGTGAGTTGTGCATTTTCGATCGGGTAAAAATGAGTATCCGAACTGTCTTCCAACGAAATTCCTGCTTCAACATAACTCCAAAACGTATTTTCTTTCACATCGTAAAAACCGGTTAAAAATCCGCTGTTAATATGTTCTAAAGTTGTGAAATCGCCCGAAAAACCCAATTCTTTAAATTCATTCGTAACATCATTATGCAAATCTAAACTACTGCTTGTTAAATAAAAAGTATCTTTATCGAACAAAAAATAATTGTCTAAATAATATTCGGGTGCTATAAAACGCGCCTTTTCAGCGTTGATATTCGGCACTTTTAAAACCTCAACATCATTATTTCTAAAAACACAGGTATAAACAGACTGTTTATTTTTTAGCAAATAGCTGTTGGTGGGTGTTTTTGCAAAAAGATCCGCATCGGCAGGAAGATTTGTAATCTTTTTCCGGGTCAGTTTCTTTTCAAAATCGTTATAACTAACATGAATCCATTCATTATTTTTTAAGAACATATTTCCGTTAAACGTAGATGTAATTTCGCTTTTATCGAAAATCTTTAAAGGTTGATTCTGCGCAAAATTATAACTGTCGGCATTTAATATAAAATAGGCGTTTTTGTTAGATAGCAATATAAAATCACCCCCTGTACTTTCTACAACCCAGCCATCTTGCGGAATTAATGACAATTTCACTTTTTTTGACTCTGAAATACTCACACCGTTTGGATCGATCGTATTACAAACCAGAAACACACCACTTTTTGCAGTTTCAATTTTATACTGAACCGATGTATGATAATGGTAACATTCGCTTGCAAATGCCGAGAAATTCAGCAACAAGGACAGAAAGAAAGCTATTTTTTTAAACATAATTTTAAAGTTGAAGTGTTATTTAAAACTGACATTGGTAAAAGTGTTCCATTTTAAATTTTTGAAAGATCCGGTGGTTTCTTTAATTTTATTTAAATGATACGTTTTTCCGTTATCCTTTACAATAATTTCTTTTTCTGAAACTTCGTAGATAGTGGTTTTGTTTTTAAATGTTAATGTTTGCGTGGCTTTATTAAATGTAAAATCTGCATCAATAAATAATTCTACCACATCTTCTGCATTGGTAAAAATATATCCCAAATGTTCATCGCCATAAATTGACATTAAGTACATTTTTTTACCGTTTTCAAAAACCATTGTAAATTCAGGCTCGTTTCCTTCGGCAAATTTCTGATAACCACTTGTAATCATTTTACCGTTCACACGTTTTTGAATCGAATAATCAGCAAAAATACCCGAGTACGATTCTTCGATTATTTCAATTGGAACCACCTGATTATTTTCTACCACATACGTTGAAAACTGATGCCAGCAACAACCGCTCTTCGTCATGGTTTGCAACTGTTTTTTTTCATCGTCAACCGTAAACATTCCGCAGTAGTTTGATCCTAATTCAGTAAAGCTTTCATTGTAAACAAAACCGTTTTTATCAGCCAGATAAATCTCGAACGACGGACCACCGTAACAACTGTAATTTCCGGTTCGAAGCGCAATATCTTGTTTGCCGTCGAAATTAAAATCTTCGTAAATTAAAATGCTTTGTTCGCCATAAGGAATTTGTTGAATGTTCGATTTTACTTTAGAATCTTCCATATCATATTCTGAATAGACAGTTCGTTTTGAAAAAACCAATTTCCCGCTTTTCTTTTGATAGATATTCAGCGTACAATTAGTTTCTAAATCGGAATTTTCTTGATTATCATCAATAATAATTTTCCCAGAAAATTCATCCGAAAAATCAATTAAATCATACGATTCTTGCGCCGACGCAAAAAAGGGCATCAACATTAAAACAAGCAACAACTTTTTCATGAAATTTTTATAGAAAGTTAAACAAAATAATCAATAAATACCATAAAACAGGAACGCTTTCTACCCAGAAAAGCGTGTAATATTTTGATCGGTTGGGATTCGCATAATACGTAAACAATGCAATTACACAAACTAAAATCAAGTTGATGATCCATTGGTTTCCGTAATAATTCACTTTTAAAAATTCGAGAAAATAAAACGGAATCAACAGCAAACCAATCAGGTATTTTGTTTTTAAAACACCAATTGTCTGTGGAACGGTTTTCAGTCGGATATCATCGTACTTTAAATCGTTAATTTCGAAAATTAAAATAAGAATCAGTGTAAGAATAAATCGTTGTAAAAACTTAAAAAGAATATCATTTTCTATGCTTTGATCGGCATTTACAATCGGCAATAAAGTAGTTACACCCGCCCAACACAACGATACAATATAGATTTTTATGCCCGCATAATTCCGCAGATTGGTTTTAGATTTTGCCAACGGAATTACATACAAAACACACAAGAATCCAAAGAAAACAGTGAGCAATTGTGCTTTTAAATTCAAAAAGAAAAAACTAATAACCGCAATCAAAAAACTTAAAATACTTAATGCTGTAATGCTTTTTAAAAACAGCGTTAACTCCTTTTTCTTGGCAATAACCTGCGCATATTTAATAAAGTTGTAGCTAAAAACGGTTCCAAAAAAAACCAGGCTGGTAATAGCGACATTAAAAGATAAAAAACAAAAATAGAAAGTCATTTGCACCAATGCCGTTGTAGCCAGCGCCACATGCAGACTGGCGTGCAAATACCAGTCAAAAAAACGCGTTATATTTCTATTACTCTGCTGCTGCATAACTTGTTGCTATTCACAAACTTTATTTTTTATCTCCCGTAAAATTAATCAAATATTAGTTGTATTTTTGCTTTCTTTAAACACAACTATAATTTTATTAATAGCAGATGAAGACAAATGCTTTTGCTTTAAGACATATTGGTCCTAGAGCAACCGACTTACAATATATGTTTGACACTGTAGGTGTGAAAGATATGGATCAATTGTTATACGAAACTTTTCCAGACAAAATCCGTTTAGAGAAAGACATCGTTTTAGATCAGGCACTTACAGAATACGAATATTTGGCACACGCTACGGCATTAGGCGCACAAAACAAGGTATTCAAATCAATGATTGGTTTAGGATATAACGAAGCGATTGTTCCGGCTGTTATCCAACGTAATATTTTCGAAAACCCGGGTTGGTACACTGCGTACACACCTTACCAAGCAGAAATTGCACAAGGACGTTTAGAGGCTTTATTGAATTTCCAAACTACCGTAATTGAATTATCGGGAATGGAAATTTCTAATGCGTCGTTATTAGACGAATCTACCGCAGTTGCCGAAGCTATGGCATTGTTGTTTGATGTTCGTACTAGAGATCAAAAGAAAAACAACACCAACAAATTATTTGTTTCAGAAGAAATTTTACCTCAAACTTTATCGGTTTTACAAACACGTTCTACACCAATTGGTATTGAAGTTGTTGTTGGAAACCACGAAACATTTGAGTTCACAGACGATTTCTTCGCTGCAATTTTACAATATCCCGGTAAATACGGTCAGGTTCACGATTATGAAGATTTCATAAACAAATCTCATTTAAAAGATATTAAAGTAGCTGTTGCTGCTGATATTTTATCATTAGCTCGTTTAAAATCACCAGGCGAAATGGGTGCCGATGTTGTTGTTGGTACAACACAGCGTTTTGGTATTCCGTTAGGTTTTGGTGGACCACACGCTGGTTTCTTCACAACTAAAGAAGAATACAAACGTTCTATGCCGGGTAGAATCATTGGTGTTTCTCAAGACACTAACGGAAACCGTGCATTGCGTATGGCATTACAAACGCGTGAGCAGCACATTAAACGCGAAAAAGCAACATCGAACATTTGTACTGCACAGGTTTTATTGGCAGTTATGGCGGGTATGTATGCGGTTTTTCACGGACCAAAAGGTTTACGCCGCATTGCAAACGAAGCACATGCAAAAGCAGTTACGATTGAAACCGAATTAACGAAATTAGGTTTTGAACAATTGAACGATGCGTATTTCGATACTATTTTAGTAAAAGCCGATGCTGCTAAAGTAAAAGCGGTTGCCGAAGCTAAAGAATTCAACTTCTATTATGCTGATGCAAATACGGTTTCAATTTCTGTAAACGAAACTATTTCAGTAAACGATATTAATACGGTGATCGGTATTTTTGCAGAAGTTGCTGGAAAATCATTCACTGAAGTTACCGAACTTTCTCAAGAAGCTATGGTTCCTGTAAAATTAGAAAGAACATCAACGTTTTTAGAGCACGATGTTTTTAACACACATCATTCTGAATCTCAGTTGATGCGTTATATTAAAAAGTTAGAGCGTAAAGATTTGGCATTAAACCATTCTATGATTTCTTTAGGATCTTGTACAATGAAGTTGAATGCAGCAGCAGAAATGTTGCCTTTAAGCAATCCTAACTGGAACAATATCCACCCATTTGCTCCGGCAGATCAAACCAAAGGATATTTAACCATGTTGCATAAGTTAGAGCAGCAGTTAAACGTAATTACCGGTTTTGCAGGAACAACGTTACAACCAAACTCTGGTGCACAAGGTGAATATGCTGGTTTAATGGTTATTCGTGCATATCATGAATCTCGGGGCGAAGGTCACAGAAACATTGCGTTAATTCCTGCATCGGCTCACGGAACAAACCCTGCATCGGCTGCAATGGCTGGTATGAAGGTAGTTGTTACCAAAACGACTGAAGAAGGAAATATCGATGTGGAAGATTTAAGAGCAAAAGCAGAATTACATAAAGACAATTTATCTTGTGTAATGATTACCTACCCTTCTACACACGGAGTTTACGAATCATCGATCATTGAAATCACTGACTTGATCCACGCAAACGGCGGACAGGTTTATATGGATGGTGCAAATATGAACGCACAAGTTGGATTGACAAATCCTGCTACAATTGGTGCCGATGTTTGTCACTTAAACTTACACAAAACCTTTGCAATTCCTCACGGTGGTGGTGGTCCAGGTGTTGGTCCAATCTGTGTGGCACAGCATTTAGTAGAATTTTTACCAACAAACCCGGTTATTAAAGTAGGTGGCGATAACGCAATCACGGCAATTTCGGCAGCTCCTTACGGATCAGCTTTAGTTTGCTTGATTTCTTACGGATATATTTGTATGTTAGGTGCCGATGGTTTGAAACAATCTACCATGACAGCGATCTTGAATGCTAACTATATGAAAGCGCGTTTAAGCGAAGGATACGAAGTATTGTATTCTGGAGAACGCGGACGTGCAGCGCACGAAATGATCATTGACTGCCGTATGTTTAAAGCAAAAGGTATTGAAGTTACTGATATCGCTAAACGTTTAATGGATTACGGTTTCCACGCACCAACGGTTTCTTTCCCTGTGGCTGGAACGTTGATGATTGAACCAACAGAAAGTGAAGATTTAGCAGAATTAGATCGTTTTTGCGATGCAATGCTTTCAATTCGTAAAGAAATTGAAGCTGCAACTGCAGAAGATACCAACAACGTATTGAAAAATGCACCGCATACATTGGCTATGTTAACTGCCGAAACTTGGGAATTACCTTATTCTCGTGAAAAAGCAGCATATCCGTTAGAGTATGTGTCAGAAAACAAATTCTGGCCAAGCGTACGCAGAGTTGATGATGCATATGGCGACAGAAACCTTGTTTGTTCTTGTGCTCCTATTGAAGCTTATATGGAAGCGTAATTGCTTTTTTATATACAACAAAAAACTCCCGAATTTGTTCGGGAGTTTTTTGTTTAAATATTATGGCAGCTCTTTTTAGTACCAATCTGCGTGTTGGTTTCTATTTCCTAAATAAAATACAAATCCTGCATTTGCTGTTAAGAAGAAACCGCTTTGCGCTTTGTGCTCAGCATTAAGAAGCTCACCTCCGTAAGAATAATGCTGCATTAAATTTAACACAGGTGTTACATCCATATAAAAAGCAACCTGATTACTGATTTTTACCATAGGAGTAATACCTAATTGCAGATTTCCTATTTTTTCAAAATCATAACTTTCTTTCGGTTTCAGAAAAGAAATTCCGGCACCACCATGTAGCAGCAATGTAAACCTTTCTTGAAAGGCATAATTAAAATTCAGCGCATTACCCAAATTATAAACAGCTTCAAGAGTAAATTTGTGCATGGTTGATTTATTTAAATGATTTTCTTTGTCTTGAAAATAAAAGTAGGCATACTGCCCTTTCAGTCCTATTTTTTCATTGAACATATAACGTCCCGAAACCTGAAACTGTTTCATAGAAATATAATTAGACAGACTTGTCTGATCTTTTGAATCTTTAGGATTGAAAGGAAAATGAGCTCCCCCTCCTACCTCTAATGATAAATTATTAAATTGCTGTGCCTGTGCAACATTGAATGATAAGAAAAACAGAGATAAAATGATGATAAAACGCATATAATTATTCTTTATAAATATTGTAAGTTTTAAAGAATTACAAGAACTAAGCCTTAGCACCAATAATAAAGCAGTTAGCGTATATAGAGAATAAGATAACAGATGTTATTATACTTTACAAAACCTTTATGTTATCAAGGTTTAGCATCAATTACAAAAAGTATATAAAAAATATTTTATAAACATCATAAACTAAATTTGCAAAAACTATAGCTGTAGAAAAATTACTCAAAAGCAACAATTTTAACTTATTAAAACAAAAACCTTCCGAATTTCTTCGGAAGGCTTTTTATAACCTATCAGTATCTTTTCGAAAACTATCTATGAATTCTGTGTTTTTTACAAAAGATAAAAAGTTATTATTTGTTTCTTCATTTAAAGTTAAGACTTGAATTTCTTCTGAATAATGAATAGAAAAAAGAATGTTTTGACTTTCATCTGAAAAATAATGATCCCAGAAATAACCTTCAAACTTTGTTAATGTAAAAAAGTGAGTTAAAAACTCTTTAAAGTCTTCTCTTAGAACTTTTACAGCTCCGTTAAATTTTGTCCAAATATCATTATTTTTGAAAAAACGAATGGCTTTATTATATATCGCTAAACCAAAGCGTTTAGACATTGGTTTTGAAATCCAAGGTTTATCAATCTGTCCAAGGAATATTAACTCTTCCGTTTCAAAGAAATTCAATAGCTTCAATAATTCATCTATTAAAACTGTATTGTTTTCATCTTTCAACTTTATCCAATAAGAACCAATATATTTCGGGCAATAAAAAATATCCTCATCTAAAGTTTCATCGTACGCTAATAAGGGAAATTTTCTATATTTTGTTAAGACTAAATCTCTATTTATTAATTTTATCACTAGAAATGTTACTTCTTACTCTCGTTTAACAAACGTTTCATAATTGCCCATTGTTTTAGGGTATCACGCGCTTCTAACGCTGGGTAGCCCAACATGGTTTTGCCTGCTGCTACATCGCCTGTTACACCGGAACCTGCACCAATAACGGCACGGTCACCAATAGTTGTATGGTCTTTAATAGAGGCACTGCCGCCAATAATTACGCCGTTGCCTAATTTAACCGATCCTGCCAAACCGCTGTTTCCTGCCATAATACAGAACATACCCAATTCGCTGTTATGCCCTATTTGCACCAGATTGTCTATTTTACAACCGTCGCCAATAATGGTAGAGCTGAATTTACCGCGATCTACACATGCGTTTGCGCCAATTTCGACCTGATTTCCAATGACTACATCGCCAATTTGTGGGATTTTTACCAAACCGCGTTCGGCACACGGACGAAATCCAAAACCATCGGCACCAATAGTCGCGTTTGGATGTATGATGCATTGATGACCGATTTTAGTACGTTCACGCACTACCGTTCCCGACCAAATGGTGGTTTGTTTGCCAATAATACAATCGTCTAAAACGGTTACGTTGGGGTATAGAATGGTTCCATCGCCAATTTCTGTACGCGGACCAACATAACAACCTGCTCCTATTTTTACTCCATTACCAATTTTAGCAGAATCATCGATTACCGCCGTTGGGTGAATATCAACAGCAAATTCGGGCATTGGCGAAGCAAACAATTCCAAAATCTGACTCATAGCCAAATCGGCATCGGGCACCTGAATGAATGCTCGGTTTTCGCCCGGTTCAATAGAAATATCTTTATTTACAACCGCTACGCTGGCTGCAGATGACTGCCATAATTTTTCGTATTTTTTGTTTCCGATAAAAGAGATGTCGGACTGTTTTGCACGGGTAAGTTCTTCAGTTGAAGTAATATTTTGAGAAGTTGCACCAATGATGGTTCCCTTTAAAATATCGTTGATTTCAGAAATAGAATACGATTTCATTATATTGTTATTATTTTTTAGCTGTTTACACATCAAATAAAGTATAATAACTTTAAAATTCCTATTTTATTTTAAAAAACGACACAAAACTTTATAATCTATTTACCACAAATGCAAGGATATTATGTATGGAATGATGTAAGAATATTTTAAAATTAGTAATATGAGATGCTGACCCGAGCTTGCGAATAGAACGAAGTTAAACAAGTTCAGCATGACCCTAACCGCTGAAAAAGTTCTTGAATCCGATCGAATTAACGTAGATTTGTTTTTTTTACCACAGATACACAGAGAAAAGTTCTCGACAAGCTCGAACTGACGATGATTCGCAGTTCTAGAGTTTATTTTAATATCAAAACTTTAAAATCTAAAACATTTTCTCCAGATAAATCTTTCCTTCAATAATCTTTAGATAGCCTTGCTTTTCCAGGTGCTTTATGGTTCTAATTACGGTTTCTACCCGTAAACCGGTTAAATCTGCTAGTTGTTGGCGTGATAATTCCACCAAGAAAAAATCGGTTATTATTCCCGATTGTTCTTTTAGATAATACAGCAGCTTCAACAAACGTTTTTCAGGACTTTGCGATGACAATTCGGGCGCCATGATTGTTTTATAATACAGCCTGCGAGCCAAACTGCGGTTTATTTCAATAGAAACTTCGGGGTATTTATACAGCATTTCATCAAACAGTGATTTTGTAATCTGAACAACAACACCTGCCGAAATAGCAATGGCGTTTGCCGGATAAGGTTCATTGATAAAAAGGGGTGGTTCGCCAAAACTGCGTCCTGCGGTAAAAATTTCCTGAATAAATTCTTTACCGTCGTCGCTGTAATTGTTCATTTTCACCTTGCCTTCAACCACCTGATAATAATACGATGGAAAATGTCCTGCCTTAAAAATCATTTCATTTTTAACCACATTACGCAATGTTCCGCCACAGCTTAATATCAAATCGACTTTAATCATTGTATTCTTAAATGAACTACAAAGATAGGCAGTTATTGCAAAAATTTACTTTTTCAACGCCAAGGTATAAACCGTATAAGGAAATATTTTTTTGGATATGTAAAAACTGATAAACACCAAAACCGCCAACGGCAGCCACAATGCGTACGAATTAAAAATTCCGAAAGTTAAAAACAAGGCTGTAAACGGCGCGTGCAAAGTTGCTGCAACGGTTAAAGCTACACCTAAAACCACAAAATTAATCAGTTGGGCATCGGCAAAAAAGTACTTTTGAACGATAAATCCAACCAAAGCCCCCATAATGGCTCCGCCAAAAATACTTGGTGCAAAAACACCGCCATCGCCACCTAATTTCAGCGTAAATCCGGTTGCAAAAGGTTTTAAAAGCAATGCCCCAAGCAAAAGCCAAAAACTTACCGAAACAAACAGACTGTTATGATGAATAATGGTTTCTATTGCGTGATATCCGTCACCATACAGTTGCGGAAAAACAAACAACACGCAGCCTAAAAGTACACCACCGGCGAGTAATTGAAGGTACGAACTAAAATCTAAAAAGTTATTTTTCTTCACAAACGATACAACCTTGGTCATGTACACTCCGTAACAGCCCGCCAAAATGCTTAACGCTATAAAAAACGGAATTGCCTGATAATGTATAACCGTTTCGTGATTGCCTAAATTAAAAACAGGAGTAACATTCATTAAGAAAATGATTAATGTAGCAAAACCAACGCTTACCAGATGCGTTACCCAAAATACTTTTGTTTTTTGTTTACCGATGGTTTCGTACGAAAAAAACAATCCTGCCATCGGACTGCAAAACAAAAGCGTTACACCGCATGCAATTGCCGAGCCTATAAATTCTTTGCGGTATTTTTTAAAGATCGGATCTTTTCTTGACGCCATATCGCCCAAAGCTGCTGTTGCCACTACGGTTGAAACTTCAATGCCTGTGCTTCCACCAAAAACCACCGTTAAAAATCCGTTGAAGAAATGCGAAGGCACTTTGTAAGGCGGTAGTTTTTTGCTTTCGCGCACAGCTTCCAACACTTCGGAAATTCCTTTGTTCTTTTTTTTGTTAAAAACGTAGGTTCTTAAAAAATGGATAATTACCAAGCCAATCAGCGGAAAAATAAAGAAAAACAGTTTAAAATTCTGTGCTTTGTTAAAAAGCAGATGTTCATATTCTTCGACTAAATTTTTAAACATCAAGGTGATTAAGCCAACGATAATCCCCACTAATGCAGCACAATATACAATGCGGCTCCACTTAACCCACACGATATTTTTCTTTGTAACGATACTGTTGTTCATATATTCAAAAAGAGAAGCAGCGCTTCTCTGTTTTTAAATTATAATTTTATTTTCAGCAAATTTACAGTACCTGTGACGTTGTTTTTTATGATTACGATCATAAAAATTACTTTTTATTAAAAAATTGATAAAAAAATCCACCAACCTATTGAGATTAGTGGATGCTATTTTGAAGTGCTATTTAACGGTTGATTATTTACCTGCTTTTAATACCAGATTATCAATATAAACTGCCTGATGTATGCCGTTTAAAAGTACTTTAAATCCTAAGTGCGCATCGTTTTTTAAGTTGATTGTATACGATTTTTTAGTACCTGTAATTGCCGATGGTTTTGAGATAGACACATACGATTTTGAATCGGATACACTGCCAATAGAAAATAATTCTAATGAAGCATCACCCGAGTTTTTAGAAATATCAAGCGTTAGTTTATAAGTTCCCGCTTTCATTTTAGGTGTTGACAATATCATTCTTTCACCAGAACTCATCATAGAATAAAAAGTGATTTTACCTTCGCTGTTGTAAAGCATTGATTTACCAGATTCGGCATTCCAACATTTATCTATTTTTTTCCAAGCATCAAAGTTTTCATTCAAACTTGTTAAAGTAGTACATTGCGCATTCGATGCAAAAGATGCACCTAACACCAATAATCCTGATATTATTATTTTTTTCATACTTTTATTTAGATTAGATATAAATTTGCAGCAAAAGTACTTAAAAAAGCTTTTGTAAAAAAGTGCTTTTTTTCATCATTGGAATAAATAAAACCATTTTAAAAGCTAAAGTTATTTTTATTAACCTAGCTAAAACAAGCGGTAATATTTACAAATGCCTACATTCATTTCTTTAAAATCGATCCCAAGACCTTTTTCAGTTACTTGTAAAGTAAAGCTATCATAGCACTCACTGAGGAGTAATACTTAGTGAACCATTAAAAATTGTAGCCCACGCGTTGTATATGCTGTTGCATTTAGTGAGTGTTGCCAACCAAACTCACCCTACGGGTATACAAGCACCCTCGTAATTATCTTATTATGCCGTAATAAGTTCTATTCCCGCCATATCGGCTTTGTATTTTATCTTTGTCATAAGGTTGTGGTAACTCCAGTTCCTCAATACAAACTCTTCTTCTTTTGCAATCTCCGACTTTTTATGCTGATCTACCAGAATCAACGTTCCTGCCTGATGTTCCACACAGAAATCGATCAGTATTCTGCTGTAAAGGTGCAGACGGTAATTCACATAGTTGCTTTCTGCTTTGTTTAGCTTTTCTGTTGCCTTTAATTTTCTTCTGGTTCCCTTATCTGACCGGCAATAGTCTGCGCCTACCCTTGCCCTTTTCAATGATGCCTGTATTGCCAGCCTTCTATACAGAAACTCTTCTTTTGTGCCAATGTTAAGTGTTTCCTTTCCGATTTTTACAACCAACGGATATTCCAATGACAGAGAAGCTTCTGCAACAACTTCTATTTTCAAATTATTGTCTTCCTTCTCAATTTCAAATACCGGCAGCCAGAACATTTTACCATTCTTTAATTTAATATGGGATGTACAAAGCTTCACTTCGCCACTTATCACCTGTTCAAGCAACCTGCGTTTATCTGTAAAGTCTTTTCCCAGATAGGTTTTTAATGGAATACCAAACAACCGGAAACAAAATGCCTTTTTATCTGCATTATAAATCAATCCCGAAAAACCTTCGAGTCCGAAAGGAAACGCCATATCTTTTCTGAAGTTCTTTACCGAACGTTCGCCCTTCCAGTAGCCCATGCTGTCTTTTTTAAAAGAAGATATCAGCGCATTGTTCAAACAAGACAATATGTTTGTGGGAATCTCCCCTTTAAAGCGGTCTGATATTACACGGTAGGTGGTGTTCATACGTGAGCGCTGCAATATTCCGTCTGCATCTTTCTTTTCATCTGCCAGTTTATATTTTATACCTTCTGACAGATAAAAGAATTCCCTGATCATTTCCTGTACATACAGATGTGAAACAATTAGGTTTGCCGCCCTATAGCACCTGTTCTGCCATCTGTAAAGGGTTTCCATAGCCTGCTTTCTCTGCTCTGAAGCTGTTAGGTCGATCCCTATCTGGATTTTTCGAGTTAGTTTCATTGTAGATTTTGCCATAATAGTAGTATTATAATGTTTTCTGCTGCTGCTGCTGCATAAATTTATAGCCCGCCATAAATTCCTCGTGTACTTCTTTTTGTGAAATATTGAGTTCGCTGGCAATGGCTGCAAAAGAAAATTTCTTTTCGTAACGCAGCTTTAATACCTGAGACTGTTTTTCGCTAATAGTTTGATCCTTATGTGCAGATTCAGCCTTTTCTTTTTTCGTTTCAAGCACATTACGATGATCAACGATTGCTTTGATATCCTCTATCGCCCGTCTTACCTCATTGGCAATTTCGGTAGTACCTTTTCCCATTGCCTCTGCGATATCCTTGTAGCGAAAATCATACTTCAAACACAAGTTGATCAGTTGTCTTTTTTTTGGACTTATCATTGGCAGCACCCTATTTACAAGATCAAAGTATCTTTGCTGTGTCTGCTGATCCAGCAGGTCTTGAACCGCATCAGCAGGATCGTAGCCTGCCATATAGTTCTGATAATTTTCGTAACTCTCGAACGATCGGACAGTTGTTCTGAAAAACTTATTTCGTGGTTTTGAATAATGCGAATAGCAACTTCTTTTCATCACAAACTTCAGAAAAAACAGGATATGCATAGGGCGTTCTATTTTATCACGGTAATCCCATAATTTTAAAAAAGTATCCTGCATTATATTCTCCACAACAAAATCATCGTCGATAATCTGTCTGCCTACCCAAAAGATCAGCCTTCTGTATTTGGCATGAATCTTTTCTAAAGCAGCGGGGTCGCTGTTTTTTAGTAATTCAAAATTTTTTTGTGGCATAATGGGGTGATTTTTAATTATACTTTTTTCTGATGGTGTACTTTATAGTTTGTCATCTTGAACATCTGGGATTAAGAGGAGAAGCGTAAGCTTCGGTGATATATAGATAAAAAGATATCTTTCGATTCTCAATCTTTATTATTCATCCTCAAACATTTCTGTCCTACTGTTCTTCTGAAACTTAAAAAATTCGTTTCATAATTTCTATTGTTCATTTTTGTCTTGACACAAAAACGAACCAAAAAGGTCAAGACTCCATAAAAAAGCCTACTCTTCTTATTTTTACACTAAACAAAATAATACTCGCTTCGCTCAAACAGGCATTTTGTTTTTAACGTCTAAAAACAATCATCGCTTCACGGCTTTTTTATAATGTCGTTTTTAGATTCTCCTAATTAAATCATTCAGTTTTCAATCAAAAAATTCAATAGATCTATTATAGTTGTCATACTGCACTTCCGCTAAAGTGAGACAAGCAATCAACATCGCATCTGATTTTTTATTTTAGTTTCAACTTCAGAATGTTATAAAGCCAAAGCTTGAATGGGGCTTCTCCACATAGCCCAAAAAAACCTTGGGTGAATGGCTTTGTTTTTGTTTTCAGAGCTTCGGCACATAACATTTTCTGGTTTTAACTACGTTCACTAAACTAATCTGATTAATATTTACCTATTATGTTTTGGAAACTGTTATGTGCTTGGCTCGTGACTTACCTGACTAACTTTTTGTATATTGTGATCGTTCTTTAGTCGTAAGATTTTATTTTAGTTGACAGCGTTGGACTATCTGTTTTATTTTAATGCTATTTTTTTTATCATAAACGTTATGAAATGGAGTTAAAGATATCTTTCGTTTTTTAATCTCAATTGGTCGTGCTTGATACATTTCGGTTTTATTCTTCTTTACGTCCAGGCATTATTTTCCTGCTTGGAAGCCGTGAACCTTACGGTTTGAAACACCAAAGAAGCAAAGTGTTTTATTGCGGCGATCTTTTAATCGGTCGATTCTCAATTCTAAAGCTATCTAATCGAAAAGTATTCATTCTTTGCTATTTTATAAATATGTATTCATGAACCTTCGGTTTCGCTAAACTCCCCGATTAGTTTACGCTTTATTCATTGGTTCGACACTCGATTAAAACCTCATACCGCTCAGTTTGTACTCCTTTTCAATTTCAAATCAAATTCCAGATTTAAAGGCGACATTATTTTTTTAGCGAGTGTCAACTCTTTGAAGAAAAGGAGTAAATCAAATACGACCGTAGGGAGCGATTATTTGATTTCCTTTTCAAGAAGTTTGTTGAACGTTGAAAAAATAGAGTCTTGATCTTTTGTAACTTTTGTATCAAGACAAAAGTTAGATACAACTGATAAAGCTAAATGTTCTTCAACCTATCAATCCACTTTCACTGAACTCAATATTTATCTTCTTTTCCGATGAAAAGAAGCAAAAATCTTTTCTTTTTAATCTTGCCTCAGTTCAAAAACGGTTGAACTTTTCCTCGATCGCTATTTGATCGAAACGGTGTTTCACACCCCGATCATCTTACGCTCTCATCGTCTGTTCAACTCTTGATTTTGACCTAATGGCGCTCTAATCCTCCTAATTAGTAAATTCAGTTTTATCACAAATTTTATATTTGAATAATTCACAATATACTGTGAACAATGGCATTTTTGTAAACGGTGTTTTCGCCGTTTGTTTTTTATTTGTTATCTTTAACTGTTTTTACTTCTTAAACGACCGATTTTTTTTAATTTTCTGTTTTTTTTGACTAAATTGAGAAATTTAGAATAATCTTCTGTTTTTTATTGTTTTTACCGAAAATGTATTTCACGCTCTATCCATGCTTTATCCATACAGTATCTACCTAGTATCCCCGCTTTTGAGATTTAGAATATTTTTCGGTGACCCGTCCTAAAATAACTATACATATTTTTAATTAAATCCTGTTATAGTTATACACCAATTGATCTTAATCCTAAACTTACTATACAAGGGAGTTTTGATAATTAAAACTTCTATT
>Ga0213826_1000117_pt1 | contig 97428 bp, 83 predicted proteins | sample MC6MC0899MG_FD_180668 | JGI IMG/M metagenome (GOLD analysis project Ga0213826, IMG submission 180668) | Enriched soil aggregate microbial communities from Iowa State University, Ames, United States - MC6-MC0899-MG | ecosystem: Environmental > Terrestrial > Soil > Unclassified | place: USA: Iowa... | reverse complement strand
GCCCCGTAGAGGTAAGTGGCTAGCGCCCTCAGGCGCTCTCCTGTGCTGGCCACCGTCTGATTTCGGAACCATCACGCAATCTCCCGCTTAACCCCTGTAGGAGCAGCCTTGTGCTGCGAAGAGGCCGGTAAGGCTAAAGATCATCTTCGGCTGCAATGGCCTCTTCGCAGCGCAAGGCTGCTCCTACAGGACTTGTGTTTCCCCTTGCAATCAACGCTGCCCCGACAGAAAACGCGCATTCATGGTCTGATCATCAGACCAGAAAAAGGGCCCGCAAGGGCCCGTAGAGGTAAGTGGCTAGCGCCCTCAGGCGCTCTCCTGTGCTGGCCACCGTCTGATTTCGGAACCATCACACAGTCTCCCGCTTAACCCCTGTAGGAGCAGCCTTGTGCTGCGAAGAGGCCGGTAAGGCTAAAGATTATCTTCGGCTGCAATGGCCTCTTCGCAGCGCAAGGCTGCTCCTACAGGGCTTGTGTTTCCCCTTGCAATCAACGCTGCCCCGACAGAAAACGCGCTTTCACGGTCTGATCAGCAGACCAAAAAAAGGGCCCGCAAGGGCCCCGTAGAGGTAAGTGGCTAGCGCCCTCAGGCGCTCTCGACCTTGCGTGGTGCCATGAAGTACATCCACACCAGCGCCAGGAAATACATGGCCGGAATCATCGTGAACAACACGGCATAGTTGTTGTTGGTGGCGGTCAGCACGCTGCCGACGATCTGCGTCATGAACATCCCGCCAATCGCCGCGCACATGCTGCCGAAGCCGAACACCGTGCTCACCAGGTGCTTGGGCGTGTAGTCCATCACCAGGCTCCAGATATTCGCTGTCCAAGCCTGATGCGCGCCGACCGCCAGCGAGATGGCGGCCACTGCGACCCACAGGCCACTTGCGTTGGCGGCAAAGACGACGCTGACCATGGTGCAGGCAAAGATCAGCATCGACACCAGCCGTGCGGTGGTGGCCCGCACGCCACGGCCGATCAGCCAGGACGACAGGATGCCGCCGCCGATGCTGCCAAAGTCCGCCGTCAGCCAGATGATGATCAGCGGGATGCCCATCTGGGTCACATTGATGCCCAGGCTGTATTGCTGGTTCAGAAACGGCGGCAGCCAGTACAGGTAGAACCAGAATACCGGCGCAGTGATCGCATAGGCCACCGCAAACGCCCAGGTGCCACGCAGGCGCAGGATACGGCTGAACGGCACGCGGGTAGGCTCGGGTTCATCGTCCTGCTGGATGTACTGCACCTCGCTCTGGCGCACGCTGGGGTGGTCTTCAGGGTTGTAGTACTTCAGCACCCACAACACCACCCACACCAGGCCCAGGCAGCCCATGGCGATGAACGCGGCCTGCCAGCCCCACACGGCGAGGATCAGCGGCAGCAGGGCCGGGGTGACCATGGCGCCGACGTTGGTGCCGGCGTTGAACAGGCCGGTAGCGATGGCCCGCTCACCCGCCGGGAACCACAACCGCACGGTCTTCACACAGGCCGGGTAGTTGGCGGCCTCGGTCAGGCCCAGGATGAAACGGCAGACCATGAAGCCCGCCGCTGAAGTGGCCAGGCCATGGGCGCCAGTGGCCAGGCTCCACAGCAGTACGGCGAAGAAGAAGGCGCGTTTAACCCCAACCTTGTCGATCAGCCGGCCCTGCAGCAGAAAGCCGATGGCATAGCCGACCTGGAACCAGAAGTTGATGTTGGCGTAGTCCATCGCCGTCCAGCTCATCTCCTTGGCCAGCACGGGCTGCATGATGCCAAGGGCGGCGCGGTCGATGTAGTTCAGGGTGGTGGCGAAGAACACCAGGGCAAGCATGCCCCAACGGGTCTTGCCGACGCCGAAGGCGCCGCGAAGCTTGTCGCCAATCGAACCCTGGTGCATCCGGGGCGCGGCGGGGGTGGTCTTGGTGTGGTTCATAAACTGCTCGTTTCTTGAAATTGTATTCAGCTGCGGTACTACAGGTGCGTGACCAAGTCCAAGGCAGGGGGCACGCAAGGCCGGTGCATGGTGCGCAGTGAAGGCGGCAGCGTCAATTCGAGAGACGGGCTACTGTTCGGTTACCGAACGGTTGCGTTGCCCTGTGGGCGCGGCAGGGATTCACGTCATTAAAGGGTAGAAGGCTTTCACCCTTGTTGCTTGATGGGCGCAGTCCAAGCAGGGAAGGGCAGGCTGTGCTGCACAGCATGGCTACAGGCCAGGTTTGTGGGTGCACACCGACCATGCAGTTGCCCAGCTTTCGACCTCGGCACGGCCATACTGCTTGATCCACAACCTTACGGTTTTGTGCAGGGTGCTTTTTGCTTCTACTTCCTCCCCGGTATGAGGGTTTATGTAGTATTTGCTTTGCCGAGCCCTGTAACGTGCGGGCGATACGACAGGGGGCGGTTGTTGATAGACACCGTAATCCTGGTTCGCGATTTCACTCTCGATGATGGCCAGTATGTTCGATAGATTGAACTGATATTCGGCAAGCAGGTTGTGGAGTTTGCTTTCGAATTCGAATTCGCGGATGAGGCGCGGGTCGATTTTTATGAATGAGAGTTCGGACTTTTTGGTCGCGAGTAGTCGTTCGAGAGCGCGGAACTCGGCGAGGCGGGACATGGTTAATCTCCATCGGGTGATGAGGTTAGTGTTAGGGGTTGCCGAACGGAAATGCAAGCGACGAAATAATTTGAAGGATTTTTCTTGGTAAACCACCATGGCTTTGTTTTTCGTGGAGTTGTTTAGCTTTATGAGCTTTGTGTAAGGATATTCCGACGCCGGAGGAACTAATGGTTTCAGGAGATTACCGCGGCTATGTCATGACCTACGACTACGCCGGTTACAACGCGCTGGCCGCATAGGACGGCGTGGAGCGATTGGGCTGCTGGGCGCACGCACGGCGCAAGTTCGTTGAAGCACAGAAAGTGCAACCCAAGGGCAAAACCGGGCGGGCAGACATCGCACTGAATTTGATCAACAAGCTTTATGGTATCGAGCGCGACCTTAAGGACGGCAGCGATGAAGATCGCAAGCTGACCCGCCAGGCGCGTAGCCAACCGGTGCTGGCCCAGTTGAAAAACTGGATAGAGAAAACGCAGCCACAGTTCACGACCCAGAATGCGTTGGGTAAAGCCATCAGCTATCTGGCCAGCAACTGGAGCAAGTTGGAACGCTACGTTGAGCACCGCTACTTGCCTATCCACAACAACACAGCCGAACGTGCCATCCGGCCGTTTGTCATTGGCAGAAAGAACTGGCTTTTCAGTGACACGCCCAAAGGCGCTACAGCCAGCGCACAACTTTACAGTCTGGTCGAAACCGCCAAAGCCAACGGTCAAGAGCCCTGTGCGTGGCTGCGCCACGCACTGGAATGCCTGCCGCATGCGTCTTCAGTTGAAGACTACGAAGCGCTGCTACCGTGGAATTGCACGCCTCAAATACGTAGCTGAGTGCTTTGCCCATCTTTGGCAAGGTGGTCCCATCGGACTTCATGACCAACGTGGATTTGCCCACCGTGATACTCAGCTCGTCGCCTGCGGTGATGTTGAAGCGGTTGCCGACGATCACGGACTTGTGGATGCCGACCTGTTCGCTTTGGCTGAGGCCAACCGTCGTGTTCATGGCCGCGCCGACACTGACCTGATACCCCGCCCCAATGGTCAACGCCTTCGCCAGTCCGATCGTCTCCGCCTTGGCAAGCACGATGGTTTCGGTCTTGTTCGCACCGATGGTCACACTGCGGTTGGCGCCGATGCTGATGGTTTCGTTCTTGCCAACGTCTTCGGTACGGGGGTCACCAATGGAAATGGTTTCGTTGTGGTCTACGCGTTCGCTGCGGTTGTTGCCAACGGGCAGGTGCGTGTCGATGCCGGCGTTGCGCTCGAACCGCGTAACGTCGAGCTCATGTTCCAGTCCGCGGATGGTGCCCTGCGGGCATGGTCGACCAAAGGTAAGCGCTCCATGACACGTGGCTCAAAGCGCTGAATGGTGCGGCGGATGTCTGCGCTCACTTGCTTCAGGAGGTCGCCACTGCTTACGTCGTGCCCGTTGAAGTCGCGCAGGCCCAGCTCAGGGCTGCTCTGTGAGCAACCCTGGCGAGCGTTGAGCAGCGTTTCGAGGTGGCGCTTGATGGCGGCGAACTTCTGGGTAGCGTTCTCTTGCCCGGACGGCACCCGGCTTGCGAACTGGTTCGTCACCAAACCATCGAAAAAGCCACTCATTGGGTATCAAGCCGACCAACCAGGGAGATTTCGAAATTCGCTCCCATGTACTTGAAGTGCGGGCGCACGGCGAGCGACACCTGGTACCAGCCCGGATCACCTGCGACGTCGGAAACCTCGACATTTGCAGCACGCAGCGGGCGACGGCTGCGCACATCTGCAGTCGGGTTCTCCTGGTCGGCGACGTATTGCTTGATCCATTTGTTGAGTTCGGATTCAAGGTCCCGTCGCTCCTTCCAGCTGCCGATCTGCTCGCGCTGCAACACCTTGATGTAGTGGGCCAGGCGATTGACGATGAACAGGTAGGGCAGTTGGGTGCCGAGCTTGTAGTTGGTCTGTGCTTGCAGGCCTTCGGGTGTCTTGGGGAAATTTTTCGGCTTCTGCACCGAGTTGGCTGAGAAGAACGCGGCGTTGTCGCTGTCCTTGCGCATGGTCAGGGCGATAAAGCCCTCTTCGGCCAGCTCGAATTCCTTGCGGTCGGAAATCAGTACTTCGGTAGGAATCTTGGCCTGCAGCTGACCCAGCGATTCGTACAGGTGCACCGGCAGGCCTTCGACGGCACCACCCGATTGCGGGCCGATGATGTTGGGGCACCAGCGGTAGCGGGCAAAGCTGTCGTTGATGCAGCTGGCCAGCAGGAAGGCTGAGCTGCCCCACAGGTAATTATCGTGCCGCCCGTCGATCTCCTCGCGGTAGTGATAGCTCTTGGCAGGATTGTCTTGCGGATGATAGGCAGAGCGGAGCATGAAGCGCGGTCCGGTCAGCCCAACATGGCGGGCATCCTCACTTTCACGAAACGCGCGCCACTTGGCATGCCGTGGGCCGGCGAAGATGTCCTTGATCTCCTTCAGGTTGGGCAGCTCTTCAAAGCTGCTGAGGTTGAAGAACTCAGGGGAGGGTGCGGCGAGGAATGGGGCATGCGACATGGCACCGACAGAGGCCATGTAGCTCAATAGTTTAATATCGGGGGAAGAGGGGCCGAAGCTGTAATTGCCGACCATGGCCGCAACTGGCTCGCCACCAAACTGGCCGTAACCTGCGGTGTAAACGTGTTTATACATTCCGCTGCACGTGATATCGGCCGCGTTCTCGAAGTCATCAAGCAAGTCTTCCTTGCTGACATGCAGCACTTCAAGCTTGATGTTCTCGCGAAAGTCCGTACGGTCGACCAGAAGTTTGAGGCTGCGCCAGGCTGACTCAAGTTGCTGGAACTCAGGCTGATGCAGAATGGCATCCATCTGTTTGCTGAGGACTCGATCCAGCTCAGCAATCATTTGATCGACGCGATGTTTGTTGATCAGTTGATCTGGGTCATGGCTTTTAAGGATTTCGGCAATAAAGGCAGATACACCTTGGCGAGCGACTTGATAGCCCTCTTGAGTGGGCACCAACCTGGTTTCTGCCATGATCTGATCGAGCAGGGGGGCGTTGCTCAGTATCTCCGTTGTCGATTCAACCGTGACGGTCGTGTTGTTTTGCTTTGGCATGGGACGCTCCGTTGTCTCAGTCTTCTTTCGGCGCTTCGAGCACGAGGTTCAGTTCTTGGGCCAGTTGTTTGCGCGCTTGCTCGTCATTCAGCAGATGCTGCAGTTGCTTGCGGAACGTGGGCACGTTGCCCAAGGGGCCTTTAAGGGCGACCAATGCTTCGCGAAGCTCCAGCAGCTTGTTCAGCTCCGGTACTTGGCGGGCGATGCTGTCTGGCCCGAAATCGTTGATGGCCTTGAACTGCAGGTTGACCGCCAGCTCCGCGTCCGGGGCTGTGTTGAGCGCAGAGGGTACGGACATAGCCAGGCTGACACCGGCATCGTTCAACACATTGTTGAAGGTGAGTTTATCGATGCGCATCACCGAACGGTCTTCCAGGGCACGGGTGTCTTCCAGCCCGAAATCACCAAGCACGAGCATCTTATGCGGTAGCTCTACTTCGGCCTGTTCATCGCCCGTGGCGGGTACGTACTTGATGTTGATACGTTCTTTAGGTGCAACCGATCCCATGGTTTTCGCCATCGCAGAAACTCTCCTTGGTATGTAGGAATTTTCCGTGGAAGTTCTTTAAGTGTGTCTTAAGTGACTTGTAGGAAATTTCACTGATATTGACGTTTCGTTTAAACAAATCTGACTGGTTTTTATAAACAAGCTGGGTCGGACTTCATGAGTCCTTTAAAAACCATGCGCTCGGTGGTAGCGCTTGGTCGAGCACGAAAATGTTAAAAAATATTTGTTTGTATCACCTGTTTTTTATGGGCTAGGCTCTTGTCAGTTTTGGGCGCTCAAAGTAATCGGAGTTCTTGCGCTCGTCGGATAAATGGGGCGGGTGTGTTATTGAGAGAGAATTTTCTTGCGATGACTGGTAAAAAAGCTTATGGGCTAAGTCTAGTGCTGGTATTGAACTTTCTATCGATGCCTGCGTATTCCTATCAGGATTGTCGGCACATCGTTTCTAATCTGGAACGTTTGGCTTGTTTCGATAGATCAGCCGGAACTCCTGCTCATGTTGTGCCTGTGCAATGGTCCGCACCGGAGCAGGACTCGACTACGTTGCGTCGTGTGTTGACCAATGAGGCGGGGCGGTCGCCAGAGGACCTGATGTTTCGCCTCAGGGCTGAAGATGATGGGCTGATGATATCGGCGCCTGCGATTGCTTCGGCCGCACAGCATTCCTATCTGGTGATCAGCTGTTTGCAAAACATTTCCAGGCTGCAATTGGTTGCCGCACAACCCATCGATACCGGTCGCGTGATCGTGCAATTGAAGGGGGAACGTGGCTCAACTGCTCCTACCCCTTGGCAGGTGATGGAGAACGGTCAGGTGCTTGACGCCGGCAGGGGCTTGCCGGGCATCGAGCAGATCAAAAAACTGATAAAGGCCCATCGTATTCACGTCGAGAGTGACAACCCGGCCGTTCACGGTCTGGTCTTTGACGCTCAGGGGCTGGACCCACTCATCGATGAGGCGCGCAAAGCATGTCGCTGGTAGCAGAAGTCAACCCGGAGGAAACTGCCCGGTTGCTTGCTCCCATCGACGCTCAGAGTCCTGCCGGGTTGTTCGATGTAGAGGACGAAACCTACCAGGCCATTGATCAGGAAATGGTCAAGCTGGGCGGGCTGCAGGAGCCCTCAATCGACTGGGCCTACATCGAGGAAGCGTCCCAGCAGTATCTGGGCCAGCAGTGCAAGCATTTGCGCATCGCCGCGCATCTGAGTGCCGCCTGGCTGCGCAGCCGATGCTGGGAGCGTTGGGTTTTTACCCTGGAGATGCTCGCTGGCCTAATCGAACAGTATTGGGAAAGCTCGTATCCGAAACCTGGTCCTAAAGGCTTTCTGGGTAAACGCAAGTTGGTTGCGCTGATACTCAATCGTTTGACCGAAGCGCTGCCACGGCTGGACCGATTCACGTACACCCCCGCTCATGCGGTGTCGGCGCAGGAGGCCTTGCAACGGTTGCAACGGCAGCAAGCTGCAGCGCAATTGGATGAAGCGTTTTTGGGTGAACTTGAGCGCCTGCTTGCTAAATACACAGGGCTTGCCAACGGTGTGGGCGAGCCGACTACAACCTCATCCTTAGCCACGGCCTCTTCGGCGAGCAAGCCTGCGCCGCTGGCTGAGGTCATCGCTACACCAATGCCCCGCGTATCGCTGGGCAACGAGCGCGAATCACGCCAGGCCGTGCTGACCATGGCCGAACTGATCAATCAGCAGGACCCTTACGACCCGACGGGCTACCAGCTACGTCGATTCGGCTTGTGGGCCCACATCCAGGCAGCACCTCAAACCAAGCAAGGCAACCGCACAGAGCTGATGGCCGTGCCACAGGATATCGCCGGGGATTATGAAGAGGCCATTGCAGGCACCGGGATTGACGCGGCATTGCTCCTGCGTATCGAAAAGAGTGTAACCGCTTGCCCTTACTGGATACGCGGCAGCTTCCTGGCGGCAACCGCTGCCAGCCGGCTGGCAATGGGCGAAGTGGCAGAGGCCATTCGCGCCGCGACCGCGCGGTTCGTGCAACGCATGCCGGCATTGCAGCAACTGTGCTTCAGCGACGGCAAGGTGTTTGTCGATGATCAATGCCTGGCATGGCTCAAGGGGGCACATGGCGCATCTGGCCAACAAGCGGCCGACTATGAGTTTGCCAGCCTGCGTGAAGAATTGGTAAGCCAGCTGGAAGCAGGCGGCGTGGAACCCGTCTTGCTCAGGCTACAGGGGATGCAGGCGGATCTCCACGCGCCCCGTGAGCGTTGCCATACCACTGTCATCGCCGCAGACCTGTTGGCCGCTCGGGGCGTGTCTTGGCTGGCGCGGGACTTGTGCGCAGGTGTAGCTAGAACGATGCAGGAAACCACCGCCAGTGCCTGGGAGCCAGAGGTATTTCAACGTCTTCAGCAGTATGCGGTACCGCAGATAGAGGCTGATCGGAACAAGGAACGGGAGTCACGATGAATCAACTATGGAAGCACCTCAAACGTTGGGGCTTGCCCCTGGTGACTCGTATTGGTCTGGCCATGCCGCTGCTGCTCGGGCTGGGTGCTGCATTGATACTGGTGGCCATCTGGTGGTTCGGCCCGCAATGGACGTGGCGTGAACAGCAGCCGTTGGCAAGCATGGCCCATCGAGGGCTGGCCAGTCTGGTACTCGTGGTGGTGTCGCTACTGTGTTGGCTCGTGGTGTTGCGCAAGCGCAATCGCCGTCTGCAGGCAGAGCGCAATCAGGCCGCAGCCGTCGAGCTGGACCGGGTATTGCCGTACGTTCAAGCGCAAGAGCAGGCGTTGGACCAGGGGCTTTCGCTGTTTTTGCATAACGCTGGCGGCCGACGCGCATTGTACCGATTGCCCTGGTATCTGGTGGTGGGTGATCAGCGTGCTGGTAAGACCAGCTTCATTGACCGTACCGAACAAGATTTCTCGCTGACTCGCATCGACAAGGCACAGAAGCGCGGCCGACAGGCGCAAGCGCTGGCGTACCCGATTGGTTGGTGGGTCAGCAACGACGCGGTGATCATCGATCCACCAGGCGCCTTCATCCGCCAAGATTCGTGCTCAATGTCGCCAGCCGAGGAAGCAGACGCACCGGAGGTACCACCCGCTACACCGGCCAGGTTGTGGCAGCACTTACTGGGTTGGCTGGTGCGCAACCGCAGTCGGCGAGCCCTTAACGGCTTGATATTGGTGATCGACTTGCCTGCGTTAGTGCACGGCACGTCCGAACAACGCGTTGCATTGGCGCATGTGTTGCGCACGCGGCTGTACGAGGTGAGCAGTCAGTTGGGCTCGCGATTGCCGCTTTATGTGGTTCTGAGCAAGTTCGATCTGCTGGATGGTTTTGACCAGCTTTACGCCGGACTTCCCGCCGCTTCGCGGGAAAAGATGCTGGGCTTCACGTTCAAACTGGATGCGATCGGTACGTTTGACGCTTGGCTAGACGAATATGGTGAACAGTACGGTCAGATGATCAGCGGGTTGTTCGAACAGATGGTAGAACGACTGGATGCACTGGACGGTGCGCTGCTGCGAGCCCGCTTGTTCTCATTGCATGCCCAGTTGATCGGTTTGCGCCAAATACTATTGGGCTTCCTCAAAGAAACACTTGCCAGCGACCGCTACACAACGCCTGCTTTGGTGCGTGGCGTGTATTGGTCTTCGGTGGTGCAGCAGGGCGACATGCTCAACGCCTTTGTTCGGGAGGCGGCACAGCCCTACAAGACGAAGCTCCCACTGCTTGAAGGCAAGGCGCAGGGCAAGGCTCTGGTCTATTTCATCCAGCACGCGTTTAGGCGCGTCATCTATCCGGAATCTGGACTCGCTGGGGACAACATCAAAGTGGCGCGCAACAAGCGCCAGCTGCTCTGGATAGGCTCTGGTGTAGGCGTCCTGGCTTTGTGGGTTGGCATCGCCAGTTGGCAACGCTACTTCGATATCAATGGCGCCAAGGCCGCCAACGTGCTCGCCAAGAGCAGGGAATACAGTCATCACGAAATCGACCAGCGACTGGACCCGACCGGGCGCAACCTATTGGAGCCACTGGACCAGATCCGCGACGCGGTGGCTGTGTTTGGCGACTATCGTGCAGCGTGGCCGGGGGTAGCTGATTTAGGTCTGTATCAAGGACGTGCCATCGGTCCACGCGTGGATGAGGCTTACCTTAGCCTGCTATCCAAGCGTTTCCTGCCAGCCTTGGCCAGTGGGGTAATCGATGCCATGGCCGCGGCACAGCCTGGCAGTGAGCAACAAATGGCTGCCCTCAGGGTTTACCGGATGCTGGAGGACCGCCAGAACCGACGGCCCGACTGGGTCGAGGACTGGATGGCTCGCCAGTGGCAGCAAAAATTCCCAGGCCAAGGGCAATTGCAACGCGACCTGATGCGGCACTTGAAGTATGCACTGGCCTATGCCGATGCCGATCTGCCCCAGTATCGTCAGCGCATCGCCGAGGTGCAGCAGAGTTTGCGCAGGGTCCCGCTTGCCGAGCGGGTCTATGCGGGCCTCAAACAGCAGGCTGAGGAACAGTTGCACACCGGCCTGGACCTGCGTAATCAGGTGGGGCCGGCCTTTGATGTGGTGTATCAGTCAGCTGGCAGTTCCAGGAAAGGCGATGATGTCGTGCTGGCACCGATGCTCACCGCTAAAGGTTTCAAGGAGTACTTCGAACCGCGCAGCCAGCGGTTTGCTGACATGGCGATGATCGACCAGTGGGCGCTGGGTGAGCGCGGCCAGCTCGATTACTCTGACGCTGATCGTGAGGCGTTGAGCGAGCGGCTGCGCAATTTGTACAGCGCGGATTTCATCGACAGTGGCGGCGCGCCTTGAACGCAATTTCGGTGACTGACTTCCGCGATCTGGACCATGGGGTGGCAATTCTGCAGCAATTCACCGGGCCAGCGGCACCCCTGCATCGGTTGCTGGATACCGTAAAGGACAACACTTTGCTGTCACCAGCCGTGGGCGTTGAGACACTTGAAGATGCTGAAGCGCTAGCACCGCCAGCCAGCACGCCCGAGCAACAACAGGCCTGGGCCATCCAGCGCGCATTTGTTGGGCTGAGCGCCATGCTGCGAGCAACCGGTGAGAAGCCCAGCTACTACGACGAAACCCTTGGAGCCATTACCGCCGTTCATGATTACGCCAAGGCGGTGCAGGACAGCCCCGATAGAGGCAAAGCTGCACTCCAGGCTGTGCATCAACGCTTCTCGATGACGGGTCAGGATCCAATTGGTACCTTGCAGCGAGTCTCTACCGGCTTGCCAGAGCCGATCAACCACCAAGTCAGGAAATTGGCCGATCAAACGGCACAAGTGCTCAACGTCGAAGCCCTGCGCGAGCTGGAGCGGCGTTGGGATGCCGAGGTGTACAGCTTCTTCCAGCAGCGCCTGGCAGGGCGGTATCCCTTCGTAGTGAGAGCACCTGACGCCTCCCTGGACGACTTTGAGGCGTTCTTCGGGCCCAAGGGGCGGCTGCAGCAGTTCAACGACCAGTACCTGAAGGTCTTCCTGAAGGACAACCTTGAAGCCCTGCAGGCCGGCCAGCAAGGGCGCTCGTTGATTCGCAGCGACGTGATCGAACAACTGGAGCAGGCAGATCGCATCCGCGAAACCTTCTTCGATCAGCGCGGCAACCTGAGCGTGCAGTTCAGCATCGAGCCGTTGGGGCTCAGTGCGAACCAGCGTACCAGCCTGCTGGACCTGGATGGCCAATTGATCGCCTACACCCATGGGCCGAGCCAGATCACCGGGATCGTCTGGCCCAATACTTTGGGGCAGCAGGTGCGCAGCACCCTTACCTTGCTGAGGCAGAACGGTAACAGCAGCAGCCTGGAGTACCGCGGGCCATGGTCGATGTTCCGCTTGCTCAGCCGCGGCTCACTCAATGGGCGGACGCCAACCAGCGTAGACCTGAGCTTCCGGACCGGTGATGGCGTGATGCGCTATCGACTGAATGCTGAAAAAGCCTTCAATCCCATCACCCAGCAACCGTTCAAAAGCTTCCGGTTGCCGCGAGGGTTGTTGCAACAGCCGCCCAAGGTGGTTCAGGTAGAGCAGGCGCATGGGCAGCCTTTATGAAAATCAGCCCTTGCGGTGTTCACTGTGAACGCAGGCCACTTAACGCTCTACCGGCCAGATACCCAAAGGTCATCCCCGGCCCAAGGGTAATACCACCACTCGGGTAATACCCGCCCATCACGCTGTGCATGTCGTTACCCACTGCAAACAGCCCGGGTACCGGCTGCCCCGCGTGGTCCAGCACCCGGGCCGAGGCGTCGGTGCCCAGGCCAGCGAAGGTGCCAAGGCTGCCTGGCAGCAGTTTAACCGCATAAAACGGCCCCTCCAGCAACGGCCGAAGCGACGGGTTGGGTGCCTGCTGCGGTTCACCCTGGGCCCTGTTGTAGGCCGATGCGCCGCGCTGGAAGGTCGGGTCTTCACCCTGTGCCGCAGAGTGGTTGAAACCGTCCACCGTGCGCTGCAACTGCGCGGCATCGATCCCACAGCGTTGCGCAAGCTGTGCCAGCGTAGCGCCGCTGTGCAGGTAGCCACAGCGTTGGTAAAAGCGGGTGGAGAAGGGAAACGGCTTGGCCCAGCCGATGCCGTAGCGGCGTTGCGCGGCGTGGTCGCAGATCAGCCAGGCTTCAGGTGGCTCGCCTTGCGGCGTGGCAGCGAACAGTGCGTTCATGAAGTCATGGTAGCAATCGGCTTCGTTGACGAAGCGCCGGCCATCGCGGCGCACGGCGATGAAGCCGGGTTTGGCGCGGTCGATCAGGTGCGGGAAATGGCCGAAGGTACCATCTTTGCGTGGTACCCGCGAAACCGGTGCCCAGGCACCGGATTGCGCCAGCTTGGTACTTACCAGGCCACCGGCCTGTTCACCCAGGCGCAGGCCGTCGCCGCTGTTTTCTTTGGGCGCTGCAGAGTAATGCCGGGTGCCATCCGGCGCATGAGCCATCAATTGAGCGATGCGCTTGCGGTCGTGCGGGAAGCCGCCACAGGCCAGCACCACACCCCGGCGTGCGTGAATCGCCTGGCCATCGGCAAACAGCGCGCCGCTGACCCGGCCTTCCCCCAACAGGCGGCTGGCCGGCTTGTCGGTCAGCAGCGTCACACCCAGGTCCAGGGCGCTGCGCAGCAGGCGTGCCACCAGTGCGTTGCCGTTGACCAGTTGCTGGCCGCGTCGGTGCAGCAGCAGGTCGCGCCCGTGGCGCAGCAGGCGTTTACCTACATGCAACGCTGCCTTGGGCGATTGTGTGGCATTGAAAAAGGCGGCCATGTCGGCGCCGCCGGCAATGCCCATGCCGGCCAGGCTGACGATGTCCAGCGGCGGGCGCAGCTTGTGCAGCCAAGGCCCCAGCAGGCGGCCGTCGTAGGGCAGTGCGCACAGCGAACGGCCGCCGTTTGCGCTGCCGTCACCTTCGCGCATGTCAGGTATGCGGCTACCGGATTGAAACTGTACAGCGGTGTGCTGTTGGAAAAACGCCACCATTTCGGGGCCGTGGCGCAGGAATGCACGCTGGCGTGGGTCCAGCTCGTGCGTATGGGTTTGCGCACGCAGGTAGCGTTCTGGGGCATCGTCGTTTTCGACGATGCCTTCGGCAACGGCCAGCGGGTTGCGCGGAACCCACAGCCAGCCCCCCGACCAGGCGCTGGTGCCGCCCAGCTGGCTGGCTTTTTCCGCAACGATCACGTGCAGGCCGTGATGCGCGGCGGTAACGGCGGCCGCCAGGCCAGAGGCACCGGAACCGATGACGAGTACGTCGCATTCGAGGGGTTGCATGCAAGGGTTCCGCTCAGGCGTTGGTAGGAGATGGCTTACGGTTTACTGCAGCGGCGAAAAGCCGGTGGGCCGCATCAGCCGCGATTGCAGGCGTACTACTGCCGCCAGTTCGCGGTTGCGCCGGGAGAATTCCGCCCAGCGCGGGTCGGCTGCCATCGCGGCGCGGCGGGCGATGCGCTCGTCGAGGCTGGCATAGCCCCAGATGTGCACCACTTGGTTGACGTCGCCGAACTCGCTGGTGAAAAAGCCCACCAGGTTACCCAGGTGCTCGCTTTGCACTTCCAGCGCATGGCTTTGGTACAGGGCCAGCCAGTCGGCCATTTTCAGTGGGTCGAGGGTGTAGGTTCTCAGTTCGTAGTACATGCCGGGGTCTCCGTTTGGGTGGCCGGCGCCTGCAGGCGCGCGGTGATGTGGTTGGCAGCGAGCCAGCCGAAGGTTAGGGCGGGGCCCAGGGTGATGCCGGGGCCGGGGTAGGTGCCTTTCATCAGTGAGTTCATGTCGTTGCCGACCGCATAAAGGCCGGCAATTGGCTGGCCGTCGCGGTTCAGCACGTTGGCCTGGGCGTCGGTCACCAGGCCGCAGGCCGAACCGAGGTCGCCGGTGTGGATACGGATGGCGTAGTACGGCCCGCTGGCAAGCGGCGCCAGGCATGGGTTGGGGGTGTGCTGCGGGTCGCCCATGTAGCGGTTGTAGCTGTTGCCGCCTTTGCCGAACGCGCGGTCGATGCCGTTGCAGGCGTCGGCGTTGAATTGCTCCAGGGTGTGCACGAATACCTGCGGGTCGACTCCGATGGCCTTGGCCAAGGCTTGCGGTGTTGCCGCCTGATACAGGTAACCGGCGTCGATCAGCGCCTGGTTGTTCACCGGTTTTGGCCGCGCCAGGCCCAGGCCATAGCGGTTCATGGCCTCGGCGTCGCAGACCAGCCAGCAGCTGGAAAGGCCGTTGGCGAACATGGTCTGCACGAAGTGGTGGTAGGAGTCGGATTCGTTCACAAAGCGCCGCCCGGCCGGGTTCACCGCGATCACGCCGGGTTTGGCGCGGTCTGTAACCAGATGCGGGAAGCGCTCACGCTCGCCACTGGCGTGGCGCAGTTCGGAAACCGGCGCCCAGAAGAAGTTGGCCGCCAGGCCCTCGCCCTGCGCTGCCGAAACAGCCCGGCCAAGGCGCAGGGCAGCGCCGTCGTTGGCAGCGGGTGACATGGTCAGGTGCGGTGCTTGCTGGGCTGGCCGGTAGCCAGCGGCGAGTGCGCCCGCCGCGAACCCGCCCATGGCGCACACCACACCGCCGCGGGCCAGTACCCGTTCGCGGCGCCCCTCGTGCTGTACCACCACGCCCGTGACCGCGCCCTGTTCAACGATCAGTTCCAGGGCCTCGCTGCGCAACCACAGCTGTGTGCCATGGGCAAAGGCGCTGGTGGCCAGGCGGGCGATCAGTGCGTTGCCGGTAGTCAACCGGGTGCCACGCGGGTGCTGCAGGCGGTCCCGTGCGTAACGTGCCATCAGTTTAAGGCAATGCCACAACGACCTGGGCGAGCGGCGAATGCTGAGGAAATGCTGGATATCCACGCGGTTGACCATCATGCCGCCGAACAACAGCATGCCGGGCGGTGGCATTTGCAGGTCCTTGAAGCGTGGGCCGAGGTGCTTGCCGTCGTACTCGACCATTTCCAGCGCCCGACCAAACTGGGTGGCGCCAGGGGCATCGGGGTAATAATCCGGGGAGTGCGGTCGAAGGGCGTAGCGCAGCTCGGTGTGCTGTTCCAGCCAACGCAGTGCCTGGTGGCCATGTTCGATGAAGGCGTCCGCGAGGGCAGGGTCGTAGCCGTCGCCGATCACATGTTTGAGGTAGGTGCGCATGGCCTCGGGTGAATCCTTGGCCCCCGCGGCGCGGGCTTGATCGGTGCCGTACAGCCACACCGCGCCGCCGGATATCGCCGAGGTGCCGCCAAAACGTTCGGCCTTTTCCACTACCAGCACCTTCAGCCCGCGGCGAGCCGCCGTGGCGGCGGCGGCAAAACCACCGGCGCCGCTGCCCAATACCACCAGGTCAAAGCTGTGTTGTATGTGTTCAAGAGTGGCCATGGCCTCAGATCTCCTGCGGCGTCACGCCCATGAAGGCGCCAAGGTGGCCGAGTTGGGCGAAGGCCATTTCCGGGCCGGTCTGGGTCGCGCAGCCTACTTGCCGGGCGCGGTTCAGCAGCGGGGTGATTTCGGGCGAAGTGACCACGTCGGCGACCAGGGTGTCTGGCTGCAACGTGGCCAGCAGGGCAGCGGACAACGGCAGTTCTGCGCCTGTGCCCATGCCGACCGGGGAGGCGTTGGCCACCAGGTCGAAGTCTTCCAGCCCACTGAACTGCGTGCTGACCGAAAGCCCCGGGAAGGCATTGCCGAGTAGTTCGCACACAGCGCCCATGCGCGCTGTGCTGGGGTCGCTGAGGGTAATGCTGACGATACCTGCCTCGCCCAATGCGTAGCTGATGGCACTGCCAACCCCGCCGCAACCGATCACCAGCGCCCGTTTACCCGCCGGGTCAAAGCCATGCTTGCGCGCAGCACCGAGGAAGCCGGCGCCGTCTACGTTGTCACCCAGCAGGCGCCCGTCGCGCTCGCGACGTATCACATTGACCGAACCCAAGGCAGCCGCACGTTCGCTCAAACCATCCAGGCGGCTGGCCAGGGCCTGCTTGTACGGCACGGTGACCACGCACCCGCGCAGGTTCTGCCAGCCGCGCAGGCTGTCGGCAAAGCTGCCCAGCGCGGCTTCGTGCAGGTCGATGGGCAGCATGGCGACGTTGCAGTTGTTGTTGGCGAACCAGGTGTTGAAGTTCTCGGGGGACTTCACCTGGGCAATGGGCGAACCGACGATGGCAACCAGTTCAGTGGAACCACGAATCATGCTGACCTCCTTATTGATGTTGTTGTGAAGGCAAGCGTGATGCAGAGGTGGAAGAGCAACAATGCGTTGATCGGGCTTTTGATGCGATAATCGCAACCATGATCCGGTTATCGCAGTAATCGGCTGTTTTTTTCCACTTGCGAGTCGTAAAGATGAACACGCCCGCCATCCACCCCCGCGATTTGATCGCCGGCTTGCAGAAAGGCCTGGCCCTGATGCAATTGTTCAGCGCTGAGCAACCGCGCCTGAGCGTGCCGCAGGCGGCCAGGTTGTCTGGCCTTACGCCGAGTGCCGCACGGCGTTTTTTGCTGACTTTGGTGCACGAGGGCTTTGCCGAAACTGACAGCCGCGAGTACTGGCTGACGCCCAAGGCTTTACGTATTGGCCAGGCGTACGTGGACTCGGCGCAGCTGCCGCGCATGCTACGGCCGATTGTCGAGCAGGTTGCGCGCCAGACCCAGGAGCATGTGTCGGTGGGTACCCGCGATGGTGACGAGATCATCCACCTGGTGCGCAGCCGCTACAGCCATGTGGCGTCGTTGTCGATCAGGCCCGGTTCGCGGGTGCCAATGTATTGCACGGCCGGCGGGCGAATCTGGCTGGCCTGGCTGGGTGAGGGGGAGCGAGGTGAGTACTTTGCACGCAACCCGTTGCGGGTGTTGACGCCCTACACGCTCACAGACCGGGCACAGCTGGAGGCGGAATTGCACCGGGTGAAGGGGCAGGGCTTCTGTATTGTTGACCAGGAATATGAAGTCGGTATGCGGGTGCTGGGTGTACCGTTGCTGGACCGTGCCGGGCAGTTGAAAGCGACGCTGACCATCACGACTCATGCCTCGCGGTTGAGTGTTGATGAAATCCGCATGCGTTATTTGCCGCCACTGTACGAGGCGCAGGCGCTGTTGCGGCCAGTGCTGGATTGAGGCGCCATGCGGGCGGGGTGACGGTGCCCGCTGGCCGGCACCTGGGGCGCCGGGAGCGGGCCAGGGGGCCTCGGCCTATCGCTCGATCTGGCGATTCCAGCGGGCGTTCCATTCCGGGCGCTGGGTGTTGACCTGGTCCCAGTCGATGGTCACGGCAGTTTGCAGGTAGGTCTGCATGGCTTCGACCTGGCCACGGGTTTTGTCGCTGGTCGGCGTGTTGGGGTTGGACGGGATCTGGTCACCCAGTTCCAGTGCCGGTGCCTGCGCCTCAGGGCTGAGCAGGAACTCGGCAAGCTTTTGCGCCAGCTCCGGCTGGTCGTTGTTGGCGGTGACGCATTCGGCCTGGTTGAGCACCACGGCGCCTTCCTTGGGCGCGGCGTATTCCACCGGGATGCCCTTGAGCTTCAGCGCCGTCACCTGGGTAGGGGTGAGCGGGAACAACGCGGCCTCATCGGTTTGCACCATTTCCGAAAGCTTGGCCGAGTTTGGGATGTACTCCAGCACGTTCGGGCCAACGTTCTTCTTCCAGGCCGTGAAGCCCGGGTTGACGTCGGTATCGCTGCCACCGTGCAGGCGGTTGTACATGAGGAAACCGTGCAAGCCGAAGGTGGATGACGCCATCGACTGGAACACCACTTTGTCCTTGAAGCGCGGGTCGGCCAGGTCGTTCCAGGAGGTGGGTGTTGCCCAGCCTTTTTCCTTGAACAGGCGGCTGTTGTAGGCAAGCCCGGTCACACCCAGGCTGACGGCGGCAGCCTTGTCCTTGATCAGGGCCTTCTCCGGCAGCTGGGCCAGCGTCGGGTTGGGCTTGAGCGTGCTGCACAGGCCCATGCCGATGGCGCGGTACATGATGCCGTCATCCAGCACCATCACGTGGATCGACGGCTTGTTCGGCGTGGCCTGGACCTTGGCCAGGATGTCGGCCGAAGTGCCGGGAACGATCACCACTTTCACCCCGTTGGCCTTCTCGAACGAGGGCAGGATGTTGTCGCTGAACAGCCGCTCCATGGTGCCGCCGTTCATGCCCAGGTACAGCGTGGGTTGCGCCATGGCGGGCAGGCAGGCGAACAGGCCAGGTACGGTGCAGAACAGGGCGAGCAAACGTTGCTTGTGCGTCATGACAGGTTTTCCTTGTAGTGGTGGCTGGGCTGAAAACGGTTGATGGAAAAGGCCGCCAGGCTGATGGCCGGCGCGCCATGAAGGACGCATTGCGCCAGGGCTTCCCCGGCTGCCGGGCCAATCTGAAAACCGGCGCCGGCAAAGCCGAAGCCATGCAGCAGGCCGGGTTGGCGCAGGCTGGGGCCGATCACGGGTTCGTCATCGGGCAGGTAGCCTTCGGTGCCGCTCCAGGTGCGAATCGCCTGGGCGCCGGCCAATGCCGGGTACAGCTCGGTGGCATTACGCAGGATGTCGAGCACTGCGGCTTGCCCCGGGCGGGCGGTGGTCGGGGTCAGGGCAAAGCCACGCCCACCGCCCAGCACGCAGTTGCCGCGCGCCACCTGGCGGGCGTAGATACCGCCGCCTTCGACCCCGGTGCTGGCGGTCATGAACAGCGGCAGTGGCTCGGTGACCAGCATGGCCGGGTGGGCCGCCGTCAGCGGCACCGCTTCGCCGAAGTACTCGGCCAGTTGCGCCGACCAGGCACCGGCGCAGTTCAGCAACCAGGGCGCCCTGAAGCACTGGCCTGTGCTGGTGCGCATGGTGAAGCGCTGGCCGTCGTGGTCTACCTCCAGCACTTTGCATTGTTCGTGCAACTGGGCGCCGCTGTGCCGGGCCGCCTGGGCGAAGGCGGGTGACACCAGGCGCGGATTGGCATGGCCGTCTTCGGGGCAATATGACGCGCCGACGGCGATATCGCCCACCCAAGGGAAGCGCTGGCGCAGTTCGCGGTGCTCCAGCAGTTGCAGGCGCAGGTCAAAGGCCTGGGTCCGACGGGCATAAGCCTTCAAGGCGTCGAAGTCGGTTTGGCTGCGTGCCAGCTTCAGGTGGCCGCTGCGGGTGTACTCGCCGTCGATGCCGATCCACTCGCGCAACTGCCCCCAGATGGCATGGGCACGCATCGACAATGGCAGCTGGGCCAGCGAGCGGCCTTGGCGACGGACCCCGCCATAGTTCACCCCGCTGGAGTGCGAGCCGCAGAAGTCACGTTCAAGCAGCGCCACCTGTTTGCCACCGCGGGCCAGGGTCAATGCAGCGCTGCTGCCGACGATGCCACCGCCGACAACAATGGCGTCCACCTCGATCCACTTCATGGCTTGATCTCCAGGCCGAAGGGCAGGGGCTTGACCGGTGCCTGGCCACGAAGGCGCCCGACCTGGTCAATGGACCGACCGCTTTCGCAGGCAATCAGTTCGGCGGCGGCGGCCCCGCACACACGGCCCTGACAACGGCCCATGCCGACCCGGCACATGGCTTTGACCCGGTTGATTTCCCAGTGCCCGGCGCGCACGGTGGCGCGGATTTCGCCAGCGCTGACCTGTTCACAGCGGCACACGGTCAACGGGTCCGGGGCCTGCCGAGCCCATTGTTCGGGGAACGGAAAGGCCTGTTCCAGGCCCTGGCGAAAGCGCTGCAGGGTAGCCAGGCGTTTTTCCAGCTGATGCTGGCGTTGCGGGTTGCCAGGTTTGCCGAGGTCGGCCAGCAGCGTCAAGGCGGCCAGTTCACCGGTCATTTCGGCGCCGTCGGCACCGAGGATGCCGGCGCCGTCGCCAGCCAGGTACACACCGGGGCTGCTGGCGCGGCCCTGGGCGTCACGTACCGGTAGCCAGGCGCGGTTGATGGTGTTCCAGGCAAACTGGCAGCCCAGCAGGTCCGCCAGTTGGGTTTCGCTGCGCAGGGCGTGGGCGAATGCCACGGCTTCGCACGGCAAGGTGTGTTGTTGGCCATTGCGCGACCAGCGTACGGCGCTGGCGCGTTGCTCGCCTTCGATGCCCAGCAGGGTCACCCCCTGATGCACCGGCACGCCTTTGCGGGTGAGCCAGGCGCGGTAGTACAGGCCCTTGGCAAAGGTGCCCGGCTGCAGCAACAGGCGCGGCAGGGCGCGTACCTGGGCGCTGAACGGCGAGGTGTCGAGCACTGCGCTGACAGTGGCGCCGGCCTTGGCGTACTGGTAGGCCACCAGGTACAACAGCGGCCCGGTGCCAGCCAGCACCACCCGCTCGCCGATGGCGCAGCCCTGAAACTTCAGCGCGATCTGCGCGGCGCCCAAGGTATACACCCCGGGCAAGGTCCAGCCGGGGATCGGCAACACGCGGTCGGTAGCGCCAGTGGCGACGATCACCCGGTCGAATGCCAGGCGGTCGGCCAACTGGCCCTGCTGCAAGGTGTCCAGTACTTGCTGCTCGGCATTCCACACCAAGGTTTCCGGCCGGTAGTCGATCTGCTCGCGCAGTTGTTCAAGGGTGTTGTGCAGGGCCCGGGCCTTGTCCGCCTCGAAGCCGTACAACGCTTTGGCCGAGCGGCGAAAGTTGGCCGGCTGCTGGCGGTAGATCTGCCCGCCGCCACGGCTGGCTTCGTCCAGCAGCACTGGGCGCACGCCATGGGCCACGAGGGTTTGCGCGGCGCGGATGCCGGCGGGGCCGGCACCAATGATGACGGTTGCGCTCATGGCTGGCGCCCCGGTTCGCGGGTGACACATTGGCCCGGTTCCAGAAAGGTCGAGCAGGCGCGCACCCGGCGGCCGTCCTGCAGGCGTACCCAGCAGTCCTGGCAGGCGCCCATCAGGCAGAAACCGGCGCGCGGTTCGGCGCTGAAGTCGCTGCCACGCAGGTGGGTGGCGTTGGTCAGGATGGCGGTCAGCAGAGTGTCGCCGTTCATGCCTTGAGCCGGTTGGCCGTCCAGCAGGAAGGGCAGCGGCTCGCGGTCGTGTTCGGCCACGCGCTTGAACAGCGGCATAGGGGCATTCCTTGTCATTGCTTGCCCACCAGTACGCGGTCCAGGCCATACACGCGGTCCAGGGCGATCATGGTCAGGGCGGTGACGGCAATCACCAGCGCCGAGACGGCGGCCATCATCGGGTCGATGGACTCGGTGGCGTATACGTACATGCGCACCGGCAGGGTCTGGGTGGCAGGCGAGGTGACGAAGATCGACAGGGTCACTTCGTCGAAGCTGTTGATGAACGCCAGCAGCCAGCCACCGGCCACGCCGGGCAGAATCATTGGCAGGGTGACCTTGCAGAACAGCGTGATGCGCCCGGCGCCCAGGCTTTGCGCGGCCTGCTCGGCGCTGCGGTCGATGCCGATGGCGGCAGCCAGTACCAGGCGTAGCACGTACGGAGTAATGACCACCACGTGGGCGAACACCAGCCAGGTGAAGCTGCCATTGACCCCAAGCAGGGCGAACAACCTCAGCAAGGCCACACCCAGCACCAGGTGCGGGATGATGATCGGCGACAGCAGCAGGCCGTTGACAAAGCCCTGGCCAGGGAAGCTGTAGCGGGTCAGCGCCAGGCCCGCCGGCACGGCGATCAGGGTGGCCAACGAGGCCGCCAGGGCGGCGAGTTTCAGGCTGTTGTAAAACGCGTCGAGGAAGTCGGCACGCTCGAACACAGCGCTGAACCAACGCAGCGAGAAGCCGGCAGTGGGCAGGCTCAGGGTGTTTTCCGGGGTGAATGCCACCAGGCACACCACCACCAGCGGGGCGAGCATGAACAGCATCACCAAGGCATGAAAAGACAGGGCCAGCGGGCCGTTACGGGTCATCGGTTCACACTCCAAGTGCGCGTTTGTAGCGGCGTTCGACCAGCCGGTTCCAGCTGAGCATCACCAGCAGGTTGATCAGCAGCAGGGCGACGGCGATGGTGGCGCCCATGGGCCAGTTCAGTTCGGCTAGGTACTGGTCGTAGATCATGGTGGCGACCATCTTCAGCCGCCGCCCGCCCAGCAGGCCCGGGATGGCGAACGAGCTGGCGGCCAGGCCGAACACGATCAGCGTGCCCGACAGCACACCGGGCATGATCTGTGGCAGCACGATGCGGCGGAACACCGTCCACTGGCTGGCGCCCAGCGACAGCGCGGCCTGCTCGGCGGCCGGGTCGAGCTTTTGCAGCGAGGTCCACACCGGGATGATCATGAACGGCAGCATCACGTGGACCAGGCCGATGATCACCGCAAACGGGGTGTACAGCAGCTTCACCGGCTGCCCGCCGAGGGCGCTGATGCCTTGGTTGATCAGGCCGTCAGACCCCAGCAGCAGGCTCCAGCCGAAGGCGCGCACCACCACCGAAATCAGCAGCGGGGTCAGCACCAGCATCAGGAAGATCGAGCGCCACGGCGCGCCCATGCGGCTGAGGACCATGGCTTCGGGGATGCCGATCAGCACACACAACAAGGTGACCAGGGCACTGATCCAGAAGGTGCGGAAAAAGATTTCGTAGTAATAGGTGTCGGTCACCAGGCTCAGGTAATGGCTGAAGGTGTACTGGCCGGCCTGGATACCACTGGTGTAGTCGAACGCGTTGAACGATAACAGCACAGTCAGCCCCAGCGGCATCACCAGCAACGCCAGGAACAACAGCAGGGCCGGGCTGCTAAGGCCGTAGCCCCAGCTGTTGCTGCGCAGTTTTGCCGTACTCATGCGGCCACCTCGGCTGTGTTCAGCACCCGCAGCAGGGCATCGTTCCAGTCCAGGCCGACCGGGGCACCTTCGTCCAGCGGCGCGCTGCCATCGTTGGCGCGCACCACCGCCAGGTTGCCCAAGGCGGTATCGACGCGGTACAGCCACTGGCTGCCAAGGAAGTAACGGCAGCTGACGCGGCCTGCCAGCTTGCCGCTGCCGGCTGCACCCAGGCTGATCTTTTCCGGGCGCAGGCTGAGGACCAGCGGGCCCTGGGCGGCTGCCTGCGGTAACCCGCCGGGGCCGGTGACGCCATGCAGGCGGTTGGCCTTGCCGACAAAGTCGGAAATGAACGGCGTGCCCGGGTGCTCGTAGAGACGGTAAGGGTCATCGATCTGGGTGATGCGACCGGCTTCCATCACCACTACACGGTCGCTGATCGACAGGGCTTCGGCCTGGTCGTGGGTGACCATCAGGGGGGTGATGCCGACTTCGTTCTGGATACGGCAGATTTCGAACTGCATCTCTTCGCGCAGGTGCGCGTCCAGGTTTGACAGCGGCTCGTCCAGCAGCAGCACCGGCGGTTCGATCACCAGTGCGCGGGCCAGGGCTACACGCTGGCGTTGGCCGCCGGACAGTTCACGCGGGTAACGTTCGGCGTGCTTGTCCAGGCGTACCAACGCCAACGCCTGGTCGACGCGCCGAGCGATCTCGGCGTTGGCCACCTTGCGCATGCGCAGGCCGAAGGCAACGTTGTCGCGCACGGTCATGTGCGGGAACAGCGCGTAGCTCTGGAACACCACGCCCAGGCCCCGGCTGGCCGGCTTGGCGTGGGTGATGTCGCGGCCGTCGAGGACGATGCGGCCACTGGTTACTTCGACGAAGCCAGCAATCATCTGCAGGGTGGTGGTCTTGCCGCAGCCCGAAGGGCCGAGCAGGGAGACAAACTCGCCTTTTTCGATGGCCAGTGACGAACTGGCCACTGCCTCCGTAGCGCCATAGCGCTTGCAAAGCTTGTCGATCAACAGAAAGGTCATGGCTGTGCTCCATCGCAAACGGAACCGGGGTAACCCGGCAGCTTCAGGGTGGGCAGAGCGCCAGCGGCGAAAAGCAAAGCTTTTACGGACGTTGGCGCTCGCTTCTATGGCGGCGGCCGATGTTGTGATATCGCCCTATGGACCGGAGAGTAGGGCAATGATTAGGATGGCGACAAAGAGTAATTTCACTGAGTGACAGCTATTTTGAAATTATTCCACTCAATGAAATTTCTATGGGTTTAACGAAAAATGGATTCCGGTAAACGAAATGAACACGCCAAGGAAGTTGGCGTAAGCGCAGTGTCGCGTTTGTTCGCCGTGCTGCGCGCGCTAGGTGATTGCGGGGGGGAGGGCGAGAAGGTCAGCCAGCTGGCGCTGCGGGTTGGCCTGGCGCAGCCCACCACCCATCGGCTGTTGCGTAGCCTGATCGAGGAGGGCATGGTCGACCAGTGCGCCACCAGCAAGCGTTATCGGCTGAGCCTGGATTTCTTTGCCCTGGCGGCCAAGGCCGGGCAGGCGGGCAACCTGCGCGATGTGGTGCGCCCCAGCCTCCTGCGGTTGTCGGCTTCGCTGGGCGATTCGCTGTTTTTGCTGGCGCGTTCGGGGTTCGATGCCGTGTGCCTGGACCGCAGCGAAGGGCCGTACCCGATCCGTACCTTTACCGGCGACATCGGCGGCCGCGTGGCGTTGGGCGTGGGGCAGGGCAGCCTGGCGATCCTGGCCTTCCTGCCTGAGGAGGAGCGGGACGAGGTGATCCGCTACAACCTGCCGCGGTTGAAGGACTTTCACCATTACGACGAAGTGTTGCTGCGTGCCGAAATCGACAACGTGCGCAGCCTCGGCTACGCCGGGCGCAACACCGGAGTGCTCGACGGCATGGCCGGTCTGGCAGTGCCGATCCTTGACCGTAACGGCCATGCGGTGGCAGCGTTGAGCGTGGCGACCATCAGTGACCGCCTTGGGCCCAACCGCATGCCGACCGTGGTGGCATTGCTCAAGCGCGAGGCGGCGGCGATTGGCGAACGGGTCAACCCGTTCGACCCGGTGCTGCGCCGGCCTTCGCATGTGTTTGGTTGAAATACCAGATTCAGGTAGGCGCGATCCCAGTGGGGGCAACTGCCTTGCACAACATCTAAAAGCTGGCGCGACCATTGTGGGAGCGGGCATGCCCGCGAACGCCGGCGTAGCCGGTGCCATCCATCGCATCGCCAGCTTCAGGTGAGCCTATTCAACCGCCTCGGCCACGCCCTGGTCTTCACCCAGGAACCCACCGCTCTGGTGCTGCCACAGTCGGGCATAAGTACCATTCTTCGCCAACAGCTCGGCGTGGGTACCTTGCTCGATGATGCGCCCTTCATCCATCACGATCAGCCGGTCCATGGCGGCAATCGTCGACAACCGGTGGGCGATGGCGATGACGGTCTTGCCCTGCATCATTTCGTCCAGGCTTTCCTGAATCGCCACTTCCACTTCCGAGTCCAGCGCACTGGTGGCTTCGTCCAGCAGCAGGATCGGTGCGTTCTTCAGCATTACCCGGGCAATGGCGATGCGCTGGCGCTGGCCGCCAGACAGCTTGATACCGCGCTCGCCCACCAAGGTGTCGTAACCGTTGTGGCCCTGGCGGTCGCTGAGCTGGCTAATGAAACCATCGGCCTGGGCATTGGCTGCAGCGGCGCGGATTTGCGCGTCGGTTGCGTCCGGGCGCCCATAGGCGATGTTGTCACGAATCGAGCGGTGCAACAGCGAGGTGTCCTGGGTGACCATGCCGATGGCGCTGCGCAGGCTGTCTTGCGTCACCTTGGCGACGTTTTGCCCATCGATGCGAATTTCGCCACTGTCCACGTCGTAGAAGCGCAGCAACAGGTTGATCAAGGTGGACTTGCCGGCGCCGGAACGGCCGACCAGCCCCACCTTTTCGCCCGGGCGAATATGCAGGCTCAGGTCGTTGAGCACCTGGCGCTCGCCGTTGTAGTTGAAGCAGACCTTGTCGAAGCTCACCGCGCCGCCGCCGGTTACCAGCTCGGTGGCACCCGGCGCATCCTGTACTTTGGGGCCGCGGGTGAGGGTGGCCATGCCGTCCTGCACGGTGCCGATGTTCTCGAACAGCGAGGTCATCTGCCACATGATCCAGTGCGACATGCCATTGATACGCAGGGCCATGGCGGTAATGGCCGCGACCGCTCCGGTGCCGACCTGGCCCTGGTGCCACAGCCACAACGCGTAGCCACCTGCGCCAAAGATCAAGCCCACTACCAGTGCCTGGTTGACGATTTCGAACTGGCTGACCAGGCGCATCTGGCGAAAGCCGGTCTGCTTGAAATCCTCCATGGCTGCACGGGCAAAGTGCGCTTCGCGTTTGGAGTGCGAGAACAGTTTCACCGTAGTGATGTTGGTGTAGGCATCGGAAATCCGCCCGGTCATCGACGACCGGGCGTTGGCCTGTTCTTGCCCGACCTTGCCCAGGCGTGGCACGAAATACAGCATGGCCAGCCCGAACAGCACGAGCCAGGCAATGAACGGCAGCATCAGTTTCAGGGCAAAGCCACCGGCCAGGGCGATGATGGCAATGAAGTACACGCCGATGCCGGGCAGGATCTCGATGAGCGTGAACAATACTTCGCGCACCGCCAGCGCTGTCTGCATCACCTTGGTGGTAACCCGGCCAGAGAACTCGTCGGAGAAGAACGACAGGCTCTGGCGCAGCATCAGGCGGTGGAAGTCCCAGCGCAGGCGCAGCGGCAGATTGATTGCCAGCACCTGGTGCTGCACCAGGGTGCGCAGCGCCACCAGCCCGATGCTGGTAACCAGGACGATGCCTATCCCCCACAGTACGTGGCTTTCCTGTGTGCTGGCGGCGGCGCCACCGGCCTGCCAGGCCGAGAGCAGGTCGACCACCTGGCCGAGGAACGCAAACAGCCAGGCTTCGTAAATCGACACCCCGGCACTGAGCAGTGCCAAGGCAAGAATGTAGCCGCGAGCGCCCCGGGTGCAGGCCCACATGAAGCGCAACAGGCCAACTGGCGGCGGCGGTACTTCGTCAGGGGGGAAGGGGTCTAGCCAGCGTTCAAAAATGCGAAGCATGCGTGTCTCCGGTAAATCAGCATCTGCCTGACAGGTAACCTTAACGCACATCGACACATTCGCATGCAGCATCCTGCCCTTGGTGCAGCGTTCGACACACCTTTGCAATTCATTACATTTGCGGTTGACATTATTTTGCCTTGCTGCTGTAGAATTGACGCACTTAAATGGTGCGTCGGTGTTTTTGTCGTTTTTTTGACAAGGGTCAAAAGCCGTCGACGACCCATGTGCAAATCTAGCTTCAAAGCCGTTTAAATTTTTGACGTAGAGCCACTGTTTTGACGAATGGAATGCCGTTGTTGGCTATTTCCGGCATAGGCGCCGAAAGCAGCTGCCTTCATGAACAAGGACTGTACTGGGTAGCCTGTGACGCCACGGAAGACGCCACTTTGCTATGCCGCCAAGTGCTTGCAGGCATGCTCGACGACGTTCGGGCAACCTTGATCACCGATGCGCAAGCCATGGGTGATGTGCTGGGTGCGCTCGATGCGGCGCAGGGCCCGGCCGAGCTGGCACTGTACGAGACCACCCCGCAAGCCACCCTGCACCTGGTTGATGACTTGCCACGCATCGACGTGCCCGGGCGTGTGCTGTTGCTGCTGGCGCCACTCGAGGCCTGGGCGGGCGATGACGTTGCCCGTTGGTGCAATGCCCTGCGGCCCTTATTGCTGGCCGAGGCTGCGCTGCTGCTGGTCATCAGCAGCGGGCAGGGTGTTGGACGGGTGGAGCAGCTGCGCGCGTTCAATCAGGGCGTAGACGGGCTGGCCCAGGTGTACCGCGGCAAAGGTGGGGTGCGCTACCTGCAGCATTTCTGGAGCAACCCACTCGGCAAGGCCGGTACCCGAGACCTGGAGCTGGCGCGCCTTGACACCGGGTTTGCCGTTACCGGAGCGCCGCAGGTGCCATCCGACACCGGTGGTGATGAGTTGCTGTGCCTGGCCCAGCGCCCGGTGCTGGAAGGCGCGCCCGCCTTCTCCGAGCACTGGCAGGTCTGCGAAAACCTTGACGAACTGAGCGCCAAAGCCAGCAGAGCGGTGTCTGCCACGGTGATCTTTGCCATGGATGGCGGGCAGCGCCTGGACAGCCTGGCACGCCAGCTGCACCGCCTGCGCCAGTTACGTGGCAATGCCTTGAAGCTGGTGGTGCGCGAGATGGCGCCAACCCTGCGCTATCAGGACGAGCAACTGCTGCTGGCCTGTGGTGCCACCCAGATCGTGCCGTTCGGTGCCAGCCTGTCGCGTTTCCTGACCATGGTCGAGAGCATCCAGGGTTACGTATGGCGGCGGCATCTGCCGGGCAACTTCGATGCCTTGCTCGCACGGCTGCGGCCGCTGGCCATTTGCGGGCTGGTAGCGCCCCGTGCATTTGCGCAAGCCGTGAACACCATGTGGCACGGTGTGCGCAACGGCGAAATCGTCCACCAGTTGCTGGTATTGCGCCCGGCCCATGGCCTGACCCCGCTGCAGGCCTGTTCGCGCACGGTATTCCGCCGCGATGGTGACATTGCCTGTGTGGTGGGCGAAGTCCTGTTCCTGTTCCTGTTCGCCTGCCGCTCTGAAGGGGTCGAGCAAGCGCTTGACCACATCTTCCAGTTGTCGTGGAAAGAACTGTTCATCAGCCAAGAGGTACTCGCCGGGGTCGACAGCCTGGCCACCCCGGCCTTCCTCGACGACAGCGCACCGCAGCCACCGCGGCTGGATGCAGCGGCGCAACAGCCTGCGCACCCAAGGTCGGCCCTGGCACCACGCCGGATTGCCCTGGGCAAGCGGGGTACAGCATGAACTTCGTGCAGCTCCTGCAAGTAATTGCCATCACTGCGCTGGTGACGTTTGCCCTGGCCTTGCTGGTGCTGCGCCTGCGCGTTGCATTGCGCGGCTGGTTGCGCCGCCGCCTTGCACCCCGTTACCTGAAACCGCTGGGCGGCCGCCATCGCGCTGCACGCCAGGAACCCCGTAATGACTAAGACCATCGCCTCCCTCCCGGTACTGCCGCGCTGGCCTGGACTGGGAGGGTGGAACCTCTATTTCCTGGCAAAATTCCTGCTGGTCGCCCTCGGCATGCTGGACTTCCAGGCGCTGCCGAACCTGCTGTTCGCCGCTTTCCTGCTGCTGCCTTTGCCGGGGAGATGGCTGCGCGTCGCGCGGCAGCTGGTGGCGGTGCCGATTGGTGTCGCGTTGTTCTACCAGGACACCTGGTTCCCGCCGTTCAGCCGCCTGCTGGCACAGCCGGGTGTGCTCGACTTTTCATGGGACTACATGCTCGAACTGCTGGGCCGTTTCATCAACTGGAACCTGCTCGGTGCGTTGGCGCTGTTGCTGGTGGGCTACCTGTACTTGCGCCATTGGCTGCGCCTGAGCACCTTGAGCCTGCTGGGGCTGGCGTGGCTGGCCGTGGGCGGGCTGCCTTCACTGGCCGTCAACGCCGGCCAGCCGTCCGGCAATGTGGCTGCCGGCCCCGGCAAGCCCGTGCAGGCCGCAGCGCTTGCCGACAATGCCACGCTCGACAGCTGGCTCGAACGTTTCTTCGCCAGTGAGCGGGAGCGGGTGACGGCATTCCCTGCCATCAATGTTGATGAGCAACCGTTCGACCTGCTGATCATCAACATCTGCTCGCTGGCCTGGGATGACCTGTCTGCCGCGGGGCTGCGTGACAACCCGCTGCTGTCGCGCCTGGACGTGGTCTTCGACCAGTTCAATTCGGCCACCTCCTACAGTGGGCCGGCGGCCATCCGCGTGCTACGTGCCAGCTGCGGGCAGTCGTCCCACGCGGGCCTTTACCAGAGCGCCCCGGAGCAGTGCCTGTTGTTCCAGAACCTGGCCAAGCTCGGCTTCCAGAGCAATACCTTGCTCAACCACAGCGGCCAGTTCGACAACTTCATCGGCGACATCACCCAGCAGCACATGCCGCAGCCCGGCTTGCGCAATACCGACTTCCCGCGCGCGCTGGTCGGTTTCGACGGCTCGCCGATTGCCAGTGACCTTGACGTGTTACGCCGCTGGTGGGGGCAGCGCCAAGGCAGCGCCGCCGAGCATGTGTCGCTGTTCTACAACAGCATCAGCCTGCACGACGGCAACCGTATCGTTACCGCCGACGGCGGTACCCGCGTGGCCGATTACGCCACCCGCGCCAACCGGCTGTTTGGCGAGCTGGGCACCTTCCTCGACGAGCTGGAGCGCAGTGGCCGCCGCGTGGTCGTGGCCATTGTCCCGGAACATGGCGCTGCGCTGCACGGTGACCGCATGCAGCTGTCAGGCATGCGTGAAATCCCTACGCCGTCGATCACCCATGTACCGGTCGGCCTGAAGTTCATCGGCATGGGGCAGCCGGCCCGCAGCGAGCCGCTGCGTGTCGCGGCACCGACCAGCTACCTGGCACTGTCCGAGCTTGTGTCGCGCGTTTACGCCGGCCTGGGCCAGCAGCAGGCGCTGGATGTGCCCGGCCTGCTGGCCGACCTGCCGACCACAGAACAGGTTGCGCAGACCTCCGGGGCGGAGGTTGTGAACTATCAGGGGCGCGCCTACATGCGCCTGCAAGGCCAGCCCGACTGGCAGCCCATCCCCGAGGAGCGCCCATGAACACTGGCAAAGCAGACCCGTCCGACCGCAGCGACGATATCGCCCAGTTGCGCCAGCACCTGGCGATGCCAGACCTGAACTACCAGGACATTTCCATGTTGGTGGGGGTTCAGCAGGCGTTGCAGCGCTGGCCGTTGCTGGGTGAAAGCTATCGGGCCAGCACCCCGGGCGCGTTGCACGCGGCTGCAGCGCAGCGCGAGGGTGTGTCCGCATGACCAGCCTGGCCTTGCACGGCGTGCGTGGTGGCCTGGGGCGCAGCGCCTTGCTGGCCGCGCTGGGCTATGCGCTGCAGGGCGTGGGCGAGCGGGTGCTGCTGATCGACCTGTGCCCAAGCAACTTGCTCGGGCTGCACTTCAACCTGCCGTTAGGTACGCAAGAAGGCTGGGCGTTGGCCGAGCGGCAAGGGCGGCCGGTTGGCGATGCCGTGTATGAAGTACTCGATGGCCTATGCCTGCTGCCGTTCGGCAACCTGCCAGATGGCGTGGCGCGCCCCATGCCCGACGCGCAGGCATGGCGCGCGCGTCAGGCCGAGCTGGCCGGGCATTTCGACTGGGTGTTGTTCGACCTGCCGCAACTGCCGCCTGATACCGCTGGCCACAGCATCGAGACCGATGTGCGAGTACTGGTGGCCGAGGCCGAGATGGCCAGCCACTTGTTGCTCGGCCGCCAGCCGGTCGAGCGCTACGACATGCTGCTGGTCAACCGTTACGACCCGGCCAGCCGCTTGCAAAGCGACTTGTTGATGGTATGGCGTGACCTGTTCCGTGATCGCCTGCCGATTCAGGTGGTGCACCGCGACGAGGCGTTCCTCGAAGCGTTGGCATGCAAGGCACCGCTCGGCCATTACGCGCCGCATAGCCTGGCCTGCCGAGATGTCCAGAGCCTGGCGGTACGTTGCCTGACGAGGCGCCAGCCGTGACGTTGAGCCCCCTGTCGACCTACACCTGGTTCAGCGCGCGCGGTGCGCGCTTACCGGTCGCGTGCCTTTTTACCCTCGGCGTATGGCTGGCCTTCCTGTTTCTGCGCCTGGAGTCCCCCGCCTGGCAGGCGCTGTTGGCCGACCGCCAGCGCCTGTACCCGCAACTGGCGGGCAAGCGTCCGAGCCTGGGCGACCCGGTCCGCCTGTTGATCCAGAGCCTGTGGCTGCTGCTAAGGCAGCAACCGGCGCAACACCGGCCAGGGTTCGCGCGGCGGGTCTGGGCCACCGTGCGCGAGCAGTTGCGGAATGCGCGACAGGTTGCGGGCCATTACCGCAGCCTGGTGATCGGCAGGTTGCAGCAGGTACCTGCCCGCTACCGTGGCAGTGCCTTCAGACATGAAGCCTCGGCACGCTTGCGCGGCTTGAGCGTGTTCGCCCGGCGGGCGTTCTACAGTGCGCTGACGCTGTGCGCGACCGGCCTGGCCCTGCTGTGCGTGACGGAGCCCTTCGGCTACCTGGCACAGCTGGTGTTCATCGGCCTGCTGCTGGGCATTGCCATGCTGGTGCGGCACATGCCGGGGCGTTTCCCGACACTGATGCTGATCGTGCTGTCGACGATCATATCCTGCCGGTATCTATGGTGGCGCTACACCGCGACCCTGAACTGGAACGACACCACTGACCTGGTGTGCGGGGTGATCCTGCTGGCGGCGGAAACCTATTCGTGGTTCGTGCTGATCCTGGGCTACATCCAGACCAGCTGGCCGTTGCAGCGCAAGCCGGCGAACCTGCCTGCCAACCTGCAGCACTGGCCAACCGTAGACCTGATGATCCCCACCTACAACGAAGATTTGTCGGTAGTGCGCACCACAGTACTGGCGGCCCTGGGCCTGGACTGGCCACGCGAATGCCTGCGGATCTATATCCTCGACGACGGCCGCCGCGATGCATTCCGCGCGTTCGCCGACGAGGTGGGGGTGAGCTACATCGTGCGGCCGGACAGCAAGCACGCCAAAGCCGGCAACCTCAACCATGCGTTGGGTGTGACCGACAGCGAGCTGATTGCCATCTTCGACTGCGACCACGTGCCGGTGCGTTCCTTCCTGCAAATGACGGTGGGCTGGTTCCTCAAGGACCCGAAGCTGGCACTGGTGCAGACGCCGCATCATTTCTTTTCGCCCGACCCGTTCGAGCGCAACCTGGGTTCGTTCCGTCGCCGCCCCAATGAAGGGGAGCTGTTCTACGGCCTGATCCAGGACGGTAACGACATGTGGAACGCGGCGTTTTTCTGCGGCTCGTGCGCGGTACTGCGCCGCACCGCGCTGGAAAGCATCGGTGGTTTTGCCGTGGAGACCGTGACCGAGGATGCCCACACCGCCTTGCGCATGCACCGCCAGGGTTGGTCATCGGCCTACCTGAGCATCCCGCAGGCGGCCGGCCTGGCTACCGAGAGCCTGTCGGCGCACATCGGCCAGCGCATTCGCTGGGCACGCGGCATGGTGCAGATCTTCCGCACCGACAACCCCGTGTTCGGGCGTGGGCTGAGCCTGTTCCAGCGGGTGTGCTATGCCAATGCGATGCTGCACTTCCTGGCTGGCCTGCCGCGCCTGGTGTTCCTGACCGCACCGCTGGCGTTCCTGCTACTGCATGCCTACATCATCTACGCACCGGCGTTGATGATCCTGTTGTATGTGCTGCCGCACATGATCCACGCCAGCCTGACCAACTCGCGCATGCAAGGCAAGTACCGGCAAACCTTCTGGGGCGAGGTGTACGAGACCGTGCTGGCCTGGTACATCGCCCGCCCCACCACGGTCGCGCTGTTCGCCCCGAAAAAAGGCAAGTTCAACGTTACCGCCAAGGGCGGCCTGATGGAGCAGGAGCAGTTCGACTGGCACATCGCCCAGCCGTACCTGTGGCTTGCGGCACTCAACGTAGCGGGCCTGGGCTTTGCCGTGTGGCGCCTGTTCACCGGCCCGGCGGCAGAAATCGGCACGGTGATCGTCAGTTCGCTGTGGGTGGTCTACAACCTGCTGATCATCGGCGCCGCGGTTGCCGTGGCCGCCGAAGTGCGCCAGGTGCGCCGCGCCCACCGGGTGCAGATGCGCCTGCCGGCAGGCTTGGTGCTGGCCAGCGGTCACGCCTACCCGTGCACCCTGGTCGATTACTCCGATGGCGGTGTCGGCCTGCAGCTGCACGACGGCCTTGCGCTGAAACCGGGGGAGCAGGTGCGCCTGCTGCTCAACCGTGGCCAGCGCGAGTTCGCCTTCCAGGCCTGTGTCACCCGTACGGTCGGGCAGCACGTGGGCCTGGTATTCAACGCGCTAAGCCAACAGCAGCGTATCGACCTGGTGCACTGCACGTTTGCTCGCGCCGATGCCTGGCTGGGCTGGAGCGAGCAGCATGAGGTCGAGCGCCCGCTGCGCAGCCTGGTCGATGTGCTGAAGTTGGGCGGTGTCGGTTACCTGCGCCTGCTAGAGCACCTGCCGCCGTGGGTACACGCGTGGCTGCAGCCACTGCGCGCGCTGGCACGTTGGCTGGCCAGCTACTGGCCCCGCACACCACGGGCTGTTCCTTCTTTGAACCTTGTTGATCGAGACGCATGATGACTGGTTATCCCGCGCGTACCTGGGGCCTGGCGATGGCGCTGCTTGCCGCTTTGTCGCAGCCTGCTGCTGCCGCCTCTGTAGCCCCGCTTGCCGAGCCAGCCGTACCCACGGTACCGAACTGGCCAGTGATGAAAACCTTCGAGCAGCTCGGGCATGCATCCGACAGCCTGTTGCTGGGGGTGCGCAACACTGAACACATCGAGTTCGGCGTGCGTCGCGACCGTCTGGTCACTGACGCCAGTCTGCAACTGGACTACACGCCTTCGCCAGCGCTGCTGCCGAACCTGTCGCATCTGCGCGTCTACCTCAATGACGAAATGATGGGCGTGGTGCCCGTGGAGAAGGACCAGCCTGGCCAGCGCGTGCGCCGCCAGTTGCCGCTGGACCCGAAGCTGCTCGGCGACTTCAACCGGGTACGCCTGGAGTTTGTCGGGCACTACACCGACATCTGCGAAGACCCGGCGCACAGCGGCCTGTGGCTGAACCTCAATCGCAAGAGCCAGGTGCAGTTGCACGAGCAGGCCCTGGCGCTGGACAACGACCTGGCGTATTTCCCGCTGCCGTTCTTCGATGCGCGTGATACCGGCAAAGTGGAACTGCCGGTGGTATTCAGTGGCGTGCCGAGCCTGGGTGAGCAACGCGCGGCGGCGATCCTGGCGTCGTACTTCGGCAGCCAGGCCGGTTGGCGCAAGGCAACCTTCCCGGTGCTGTACAACCGCCTGCCGGCGCGGGCGGGCACGCCAAAGCCAAGCATCGTGTTTGCCACCAACGACCGTCGCCCGGCCTTCCTCGCCGACCTGCAGCAGTTTCCGCCGGTGGATGGCCCGGTGCTGCAGATGATCGACCACCCGGATGACCGCTGGAGCAAAGTGCTGCTGGTACTGGGCCGCAACGACGATGATCTGGTCAAGGCTGCATCGGCGCTGGCGGTTGGGAACAACCTGTTCCGCGGCGCCCGGGTGAAAGTGGAGCAGATGACTGCCTTGCAACCACGTCAGCCTTACGATGCGCCCAACTGGACGCGCACCGACCGGCCGGTACGCTTTGCCGAGCTGCTGGACTACCCCGAGCAGCTGCAAGTCAGTGGCCTTCAACCTAGGCCGGTGACGCTGGAGCTGAACCTGCCGCCCGACCTGTTTGTCTGGCGAAACCAGGGCATCCCGCTGCGCACCCTATACCGCTACACGGCGCCTGCGGTGACCGACGAATCGCGCCTGAGCATCAGCGTCAACGACCAGTACATCACCAGCATGCCGCTGGTGGGCGATGACCGACGCAGCGGCACCCTCGAAGAAATGCGCCTGGCGGTGTTATCCGGCGACAGCACTGCGTTGACCGAAAAGTCACTGGTGCCGGCGTTGAAAATCGGCGACCGCAACCGCCTGCGCTTTGATTTCAGCTTTGCCAGCACCTTGGGCAGCGCCCAGCGCGACCGTTGCCAGACATCCCTGCCGGTGGATGTGCGGGCAGCGATCGACGACAACTCCACCATCGACCTGTCCGGTTATCACCACTACATCGCCATGCCCGACCTGCGTGCATTTGCCCGCAGCGGCTTCCCGTTCAGCCGCATGGCCGACCTTTCCGAAACCCTGGTCATCATGCCGGGCAAACCCACGGCGATGCAGGTCGGCACCTTGCTCGATACCATTGGCGGGTTGGCCGGGCAAATCGGTTACCCGGCGCTGGGCCTGCAACTGGTGGATGACTGGAAGCAGGCCGCAGCGGCCGATGCCGACTTGCTGCTGATAGGCAGCCTGCCTGAAGCCCTGAGCGATGCGCCCAACCTTGGCCTGCTGCTCAGCGCCCAGCGTGACTGGTTGCTGCAAGGCCGCAGCGCAGGGCTGCCGGGCAGCCAGCGCTTCGACCCCGGGGCGGTGGCTGCAAGCAGCCGCGTGGCGGTGAGCGCGCAGGCACCGATCGCGGCCATCACCGGTTTGAAGTCGCCGTTCCACCCGCAGCGCAGTGTCGTTGCCCTGTTGGCCAGCAGCGACAGCGATTACGGCTTGCTGCGCGATACGCTCGGCGATGTGGGCAAGCTCGATGCGGTGGCCGGTTCGGTAACGCTGGTGCGCAGCAGCGGCGTTACCAGCCAGTTTGTGGGCGAGCATTACTTCGTGGGTGCATTGCCGTGGTGGTTGCTGTTGTGGTTCCACTTGTCCGAGCACCCGGTGCTGCTGGCGGCGATCGCGGCCATTTGCGTGGTGCTGTTTGCCTTCCTGCTTTGGCGGGCACTGCGCTGGGCAGGCAAGCGCCGCCTGGGTGAGGCGGGGTGATCATGCGCCGATTGCTGGTGGGGCTGGTCACCTTCGGCCTGCCTTTCTTAGCCAATGCCGCGACGGCCTGTTCCTGGCCCGCCTGGGACCGCTTCAAGGCCGAGCTGGTGAGTGTGGACGGTCGGGTCATCGACCCGAGCGACGAGCGCCTGATCACCACCTCGGAAGGGCAGAGCTATGCGCTGTTCTTCGCCCTGGTAGGCAATGACCGGCAGGCCTTCGCGCAATTGCTGCGCTGGACCACCAACAACCTGGCCGAGGGTGACCTCGCCCGGCATCTTCCCGCTTGGCTGTGGGGCCGTAACAGCCAGCAGCAGTGGCAGGTGCTGGATACCAACAATGCCAGCGACGCCGACCTGTGGATTGCCTACAGCCTGCTGGAAGCGGGGCGGTTGTGGGGCGAACCGGCCTACACGCAACTGGGCCAGCGCCTGCTGTGGCGCATCGCTGCGCAGACCGTACGCAAGCTGCCAGGCCTGGGGGTGATGCTGCTGCCGGGCGATTACGGCTTCGAGGATGCCCGTGGCACGCGGCTTAACCCCAGTTACCTGCCGTTGCAACTGTTCGACCGCTTCAGCCTGGTGGACCCGCTGTGGGGCGAACTGGCGGCCAATACGCGGCGCTTGTGGCTGGCATCGTCACCCAAAGGCTTCGCCCCGGACTGGCTACTGTGGACGCCGGCCGGTGAGCTGGCAGCGGACCCACAGCATGGCAGTGGCGGTGATTACGATGCCATCCGGGTCTACCTGTGGGTTGGCATGCTGGCCAAGGACGCGCCCCAGCGTGCCGAGCTGGTGGCCCGCTATGCCCCGATGGCAGCATTGACCACACGCGACGGGCTGCCGCCCGAGCACGTGGATGCGCGCAGCGGTGCTGCCAGCGGCCATGGCCCGGCCGGTTTCTCTGCGGCCTTGCTGCCTTTGCTGGCGGCTTCTCCCGAGCACGTGGCTGGCCTGGCAGCGCAGCGGCAGCGTTTGCATCAGCAGCCGGTCGAGGCCAAGGCGTACTACAGCCAGGTGCTGGCGCTGTTTGGCCAGGGTTGGGATGAAGCCCGTTACCGTTTTGACTCGCACGGCCACCTGCTGCCGGCCTGGAGTGCGCCATGCAGCGAATGATCGGCGTGCTGATGCTGGCGACGGTGGCTTGCCAGGCCGTCGCACAACCCAAGGACGCCGGGGAGCAGCGCCAATGGCTGCTGGACCAGGTGCGCCGGGGCGAGGCGCTGCACCGCGACGACCTGGTGCGTGATGCACTGGGCCGCCTGCAGCTGCTGGAGCCACGCAATCCGGATGTGTTGCTGGCGGCCTTGAGCCTGGCATTGCGCGAAAAGAACATCACCGAGGCCGAACAGCTGAGTGCCAGGATCAATGCCTTGGCACCCGGTAGCCTGCAAGCGCGCCAGGCCGCGCGCCTGCTCGCGTTGCAGCAGCCAGAGACTGCGCGGCGCTTGCAGCAGGCGCGCCTGCTGGCCGTTACCGGGCGCAATCAGGAGGCGCTGGCGGTTTATGAGCAGCTGTTCGCCGGCGAGCCGCCCAGCCTTGAGCTGGCCCTGGATTACTGGCGCGTGCGCGGCAACCTGCCAGGTCAGCGGCCCGAGGCGATCAGGCAGTTGCAGCAGCTGGACCAGCAGTACCCCGGCAGTGCCGGGTTGCGCCAGACCCTGGCTGGCTGGCTGTTCGCCGAAAAGCGTGACCGCGAAGCGCTGGCACTGCTCGATCAGCTGGCGCGCGACCCCGGCGCCCGGGATGCTGCCGCCCAGCGGGAGTTCGACTACCTGTCCGGGCAAGCGGTGAGCAGCACCAGCGCAGCGGCCTGGCAAGCCTTCCTCAAGCGCTACCCGGCTTCGCCGCTGCTGGCACAGGCCAGCGCCAACCTGCAACAGCAGCGCACGCTGTTGGCCGACCCGTCCTGGCAGGCGGGCCAGCGCGGCAAGGCGTTGCTCGACAAGGGCCGAAATGCCGAAGCCGAAGTACAGCTGCGTCGGGCGCTGCGCCGGTACCCGGACGATGCCAGCCTGCACGGTGCCCTGGGTTATGCGCTGATGCGTCAGGGCCGTTACGAAAACGCCAACACAGCGTTCCGGACGGCGAGTGCCAAGGAACAGGACACCTACTGGATCAGCCAATGGAAGGACCTGGAGTCGTCCAGCCAGTATTGGGCGCAACTTCACAACGCTGAGCGCGCCCTGCAGGCCAACAACCTGCGAGGCGCCCGAGCACTGTACTTGCAGGCGCGCCAGCAACGCCCGAAAGATGAGTACGCCATGCTCGGCCTGGCCGATGTTTCGCTGGCTGAAGGCGATGCGATTGCCGCCGAGCGGCAGTTCCTGCAAGTGAGGCGCATGGCACCGGATAATGAAAGCGCCGTGCGTGGCCTGATCCGTGTGTACCAGGCGCAATCGCCAGCCAAGGCGCAGGCGTACCTGGACAGCCTGCCGACTCGCCAGCAGGTGCAGTTCGCCAGTTTGCGTCGCAGCCTGGAACTTGCACGCCTGCGTCAGCAGGGTGAGCAGGCGCTGCAACGCGAAGACTGGGCAGCGGCTAGCCAGGTGCTGGCCCAGGCCACTGCCTTGGCCCCCGATGAGCCTTGGCTGGTGTATCAGTTGGCCAACAGCCTGCGTCACCAGGGCCGCACCGCCGAGGCCGATGCGGCCTTCGCCAGACTGGTGCAGCACCAGCCGCGCGACCCAGCAACCCGCTATGCCCATGGCCTGTTCCTGGAGTCCAGCGACCGTGATGCCTTGGCCCTGGACAGCCTGGGTGCAGTGCCGCAGGCAGCCTGGAGCGCTGACATGCATGCCCTGCAGCAGCGCATTCAGCGCCGCGTGACCCTGGCCTCGGCGCAGCAGCTGCAGGCTCAAGGCCGCGTTACTGAGGCGACAGCCATGCTGGAAGCCAGCCTGGCGCGTGGAGAAGGCGGCCCCGACGACCTGATATTGTTGGCCGACTGGGCGGCAGCGCGCGGTGAGCCTGACAAGGCTCGTGGTTATTACCAGCGTGTGCTGGCCATACAGCCCGGGCGACCGGAAGCGCGCCTTGGCGTGATCGAAAGCGCGGTGGCTGAAGGCAACCTGACCAAGGCCCGGCACATGATGACCGTGCAGGTGCCACAGGTGGCCGCCGATGACAGCAACGCCCAGCGGCGCCTGGCGGCTGTCTGGGTGGCCTTGGGCAATCACGACCAAGCGGCTGCGCTGCTCGACCGGCTTGCAGCGCAGCAGCCCCGGCCTGACCCATTGTTGCGCCGGGACGCTGCCCGCCTGGTGGCGCAGCACGAGCCGCAACGGGCGCTGGACCTCTACGCCGCAGCAATGGCCGATGCGCAGTTGCTGGACCGTGCTGCCGCCTCGCCACGGGATGACCGTGCCCTGACGCTGGCCAGCCGTGAACAGGACGCCGACGACTGGCTGGCGCGTAGCCTGCGCAGCGACGTCGATGCGTTGTATCGCCAGCGCAATACCCATGTGACGCTGATGCACGACTACGGTTGGCGCCAGGACGACGGTACGCCGGGCACCTCCGAGCTGAGTACCCAGTCGACCTTGTTGCATGTCGATACCCCTTGGCAGGACGGCACCGCCTTTGCCCGTGTTGAGCGCATCGGCATGGATGCAGGCTCGTTCGAGCAGAACGATCAGGGCCGCTACACACCCGACTTCGGTAGCTGCCAGTTTGTCGGCCGGACCGCTGACGGGAAATCGCTGCCTGCGTGCCCCGGCGGCTCGCAGACCGCTGATGGCAGCGTGCTGGCGCTGGGTTGGCAGGGCGGCCGTTGGGCGGTCGACCTGGGCACCACCCAGGGCTATGCGGTCAATAACTGGCTGGGTGGCGCAACGCTCAGCGGAGACCTCGGTCAAGTTGGCTGGTCGCTGACTGCATCGCGGCGGCCCATGAGCAACTCGCTGTTGTCGTTTGCCGGCGCACGCGACCGCCCGACAGGCGTGCGTTGGGGCGGTGTCACAGCCAATGGCGGCACGCTTGGCCTGAGCTGGGACCAAGGGGGCGACAACGGTGTCTGGGCCAGCGTGGGGCATCACTGGCTGTATGGCGAAAACGTTGCCGACAACCAGCGCACTCGGGCCATGGCCGGCTATTACCACCGAGTGGTGGAAAGGGCCGACGAGCGTGTGCGTGTTGGCCTGACGCTGATGCACTGGCGCCATGACAAGGACTTGGGCGGCTACAGCCTGGGGCAGGGCGGCTACTACAGCCCACAGCGTTACACGTCGGTAGGCGTGCCGGTCAGTTACGCCTGGCGCAACTACGACTGGTCGCTGTTGCTGGAGGGTTCGGTCAGTTGGTCCCAGGCCCACAGTGGCAGCAGCCGGTTGTACCCGGACGCCCACGTCAATCGCAGGGTGCTGGCGCAATATGACGTTGACTCCAACATTTATGCCATGAGCGAAGCCAGCGACAGCAGCGGGCTGGGCTACCGCCTGCGCGGCCTGTTCGAACGGCGCCTGAGTGATCGGTGGGTACTGGGCGGCGGCTTCGACTGGCAGCACAGCGATGACTACGCGCCTAGCCATGCCATGCTCTACCTGCGCTACCTGTTCGAGCCGTGGCGGGGCAACCTGGCCTTGCCGGTAACGCCGCTGGAGCCTTACAGCGAGTGGCGTTGACGGCAATACCTGCTTGCGCTGCTACACGGGCCGATGCAGACCAAGGGTTGACACCAGGCACGTCGCCCCACCATTATCCAGCCATACCTACGCAACGGGTTTGCCAGCATGTCCATGTCCAACCACGCCATTTCCGCTTCGGGCTTCATTGCCCAGGCAGAGGCGTGCGTTGCCGTTGCCAAGAAATCCAAGAAACAGCCGCTCATCTGACCGAGGCGCGCTGTCTCGTCAGGTGGGCTGACGAGACAGAAGGCGCCAGGTATCCCTGCCAGACCACTTCGACTCCTCACCCGCTGACGCTGACTTTCGGTCAACATCAGGAGTTTTTGCATGTCGAATTTCCGTGGTATCTGGATTGCCCTTGTCACGCCCATGCGCGCCGATGAAGTGGACTTCGCCGCACTGGAAAAGCTGGTGAAGAAGCTGCTCGAAGACGGCGTGGCCGGTTTTGTGGTGTGCGGTACCACGGGGGAGGCGGCGGCACTGTCCAAGGCCGAGCAACTGGCTGTGCTGGATGCCGTGCTGGCCTGGGCGGCGCCAGGCCAGGTGGTGATGGGCCTGTCGGGTTACAACCTGCGTGAGTTGCTGGCCTTCCAGGCTGAAATCCAGCGGCGTGACATTGCTGGGCTTCTGGTACCGGCGCCTTGCTACATCCGCCCTTCGCAGGCCGGCATAGAGGCCTTCTTCAATACCGTAGCGAATGCCGCCAGCGTGCCGTTGATCGTATACGACATCCCGTACCGCACCGGCGTGCGCATCGAGCGCGAAACCTTGCGCCGGATCGTGCGCCACCCCCGTATCGCGGCAGTCAAGGACTGCAGCGGCGACAGCGAAACCACCATGGCCTTGATCCAGGACGGTCATGCCCAAGTGCTGGCCGGTGAAGACCTGCAAATATTCAACAACCTGTGCCTGGGCGGTGCAGGGGCCATTTCGGCTTCGGCCCATGTGCATACGCACCTTTACGTGCGGATGCTGCGGCAGGTGGATAGTGGCGACTGGGCGGCTGCGCGTGGCACGTTCTACCAGTTGCTGCCCTGGATCAGGATGGCCTTTGCCGAGCCCAACCCGGCCGTGGTCAAGGCGGCATTGCAGTTCCAGGGCTTGATGACCGACGAGCTGCGCGAGCCGATGCAGCCTTGCACTCAAACGACCAGAGACAAACTGCTGGCTGTGCTGGCGCTTCCCGATGCCCTGTAGGCGATGGCCCAGCCTTTGCCTCCCACGAAAAAGCCAGGCATCAGGTCTGGCAGGTGATCAGAAAAAGTAGAGCTGGGTGGGGTTGTCGCGCAATATCAGAGCTCGAGTCTGTTCCTTTGGTGCCCAGTGCATCAGCAGGTCGAGGATCAGCGCATCATCGGGTTTCTGTTTGACGGGCAGCGTCGGGTGCGGCCAGTCACTGCCCCATAGCATGCGATCAGGGCGATGGCTTATCAATGTACTGGCGACTCTGCCGACATCCTCGAACAGCGGTGCTCCGGTCTTCGAGCGCAGGTAGGGAGCCGACAGTTTGATCCATGCTCGGTCGGTGTCCAGCAGCCGCACCAGCGCGGCGAAAGCCGGCGACTTCAGCGCTAAGGGCTGCGGTACATGGCCCATGTGGTCGATAACGATTTTGCCCGGCAATGCCAGCAAGCGTGGGGCAATCTCGGGCAGTAGCGGCCCGGGAGCGACCTGCACGTTCCAGCCCATTTCGCCGACTCGCGCGGCCAGGCTTTCCAGCCCATCGAGTGCCTGGTTGCCAACGCTCAGGTTGAAGCGGATACCCCGCACGCCCGCCTGGTGTAATTCGGCAAGCTGCGTGTCGGTAATCGCACTCGACACAACCGCCACGCCTCGGGCGTCGCCCCCACTGCGTAACAAACCCTCGAGCATCACGCGGTTATCGGTGCCGTAGGTTGACGGCGTGACGATGACCATGCGGCGGATGCCCAGGCGCTCCTGCAACCTGCGGTAATCCTGCAGCGAGGCGTTCGGCGGCAGCAGGGTAGCGCCAGATGCGGCCGGGATGCGGCTGTCGTAAAGGTGCATGTGGCAGTCGATGCTGCCTTCAGGCGGCGTCAGGCGGGGGGGCGCATCGCCTTTGCTGAACGGCGCATCGGCCATGGTGCCTATGGAGGCGACAGCGCCCAGTGCGCCGGTGGCGAGCAAGAATTGGCGACGAGACAACGTCATGGCTATTCCTCTTTTCTTGTAATTATGAAAGACGATGCCCACGTTCATGAGGCAGGAAAGTGGGCATCGAGGTGCGGCTTGTGCGGTTTATTTTGCGCTGGCGGCGCCGGATGTTTCAGCTTGCTCGCGCTGGCGCTTTCGGCCGATTACCAGTACCGCGACACCGGCTACGGTGCACAGCGCGGCCAATGGCATCAGCGCCAGAGAGTAGCTCCCAGTGGCATCGTGAATGGCGCCGTAGGCATTGACCATGAGGCCACCGCCGATGAGGTTGGCCATGGCGCCCACGGCTGCAAGGCCCGCAGCAGCGGTCGAGGAAGACAGCCAGCCAGACACCAGCGCCCAGAACGGCCCTTTCATCGAGTAGGCACCCACCAGAACCATGGTCAGCATCACTACTGTTGCTGGCAGCGACGAGGTGAACAAAGTCATCAACAGTCCTGCCGCGATCAGCAGCATGGTCATTGCGGTGTGCCAGCGACGCTCGCCGGTACGGTCGGAGCTGCGACCCCAAATGATCATCAGCACCGAGGCTATGCCGTAAGGGATGGCGTTCACCAGTCCGATCTCCATGGCACTGAGGCCAAAGGTTTTCAGTAGCTGAGGGGCCCATACGCTCATGGTGCTGCCTGCGGCAGAAGCACCCGAGTAGATCAGTGCCAGCACCCAGATGTCTTTGTGGCGCAGCAGTTTCCACAGCGAGATATGGCCGATGGCGGTCTTTTTCGACGCTTCTTCAGCCAGGCGCTTGATGAGCCAGCCGCGCTGCTCGTCACTGAGCCACTTGGCCTGCTCGGGGCGATCGGTAAGCACAAACAGGCAGGCGATGCCCAGCAGAACGGCAGGGATACCTTCCAGAATGAACAGCCAGTGCCAGCCGCGCATGCCCATCCAGCCATCCAGGCTCAGCAGCAACCCTGACAGCGGTGAACCTATGAAATTGGCAGCCGGGATGGCCACCATGAACAGCGCCACCATCCGCGCACGGTAGGCCGACGGCAGCCAGTAGGTGAGATACAGCAGTACACCCGGGAAGAATCCGGCCTCTGCCGCGCCCAGCAGAAAGCGCATCACGTACAAGGAGTTGGCGCCCTGCACAAACGCCGTGCCTGCCGAGATCAGGCCCCAGGTAATCATGATGCGGGCGATCCAGATGCGAGCACCGTAGCGTTGCATGGCCAGATTGCTGGGCACTTCGACCAAAAAATAGGCAAAGAAGAACAGGCTGCTGGCAAAGCCGAAGATCTTGGCCGTGAGCTGCAGGTCCTCGTTCATCTGCAAGGAGGCCATGCCAATGTTGCCGCGGTCGATGATTGCGATCAGGTAGCAGACGATCAGGAACGGCAGCAGGCGCCAGGCGACTCGGCGCATGGTGCTGCGTTCGAGTTCATTTGGCAGGGATGTTGCTGAAGTCATGGTGCTCTCCAATTGTTTTTTTTCTGGAGTGATGCGTCGTGAACGCGTCGCTTTTCACCAAGCGGGCGCGTGAAGCGTGTAGTGATCAGTTGGCGAACAGGTGGCGGTTGACCACGCAACGCGGGTCCAGAGCATTACCCGCCCAGACATCGAGAATCTGTTTCAGCGCTACCAGGCCCACACGGTCCCGGGCCTCGGTGGTGTTGGCGCCGACATGCGGCGTGGCGACCAAGGTCGGCAGGCCCCACAACGGGCTGTCGGCAGGCGGCGGCTCGGGGTTGAAGGTGTCCAGGCCGGCACCGGCGATGCGGCGTTCGCTGAGCGCTTTGACCAGGGCGTTAGTGTCGATCAGCTCGCCCCGGGCGGTATTGATCAGGATGGCACCTGGGCGCATGCGCTCAAGCTGGGCAGCGCCGATCAGGTTGTGGTTGGTCTCGGTCAGTGGGCAGTGCAGGCTGATGATATCGCTATCAGCCAGCAGGCGATGGAAATCCTCTTCACGTTCAACGTGCGGGCGGTCTGGCAGTTGCTTGAGGTAAGGGTCAAATACCTTGACTTTCATGCCCAACGGCGACACCAGGTCCATGAGGATGCCGCCGATCGAGCCCAGGCCAATCAGGCCCAAGGTTTTGCCCGAGAGCTCGATGCCGTTGGCAGAAGCCTTGTCCCAATGCCCGTCACGCATGCGCGCGTCCAGCAGTGCGGTTTGGCGGGCCACGCTGAACATCAGGGCGAAGGCCAGCTCGGCCACCGACTGGGCGTTGGCGCCTACGGCGATCGATACCGGGATGCAGCGGTCTGCGGCGGCCTGGATGTCGATGGTGTTATAGCCCACGCCGTGCTTTGCGATCACTTTCAGTTTGTCCGAGGCCTCGATCATGGCGCGGGTCAGGTTGCCCTGGCGTACCACGATGGCATCGGGCTGTTCGGCGCGAATGATGGCTTCCAGTTCTTTGGCTGGCAGGTAGGGCGTGGTGGGAACGATTCTGACGCCCTGTGCGGCGGCAAGGTTCATGGCCTCGGCGGCAAGCTCTGGGCCGGTCAGCAGAATGGTGCGGGACATCGTGGGTACCTTGTTCTTGTCAGGGGCAGTCAGCCGCGCATCTGCGGCAATGGTCTAAACCCTACCATAATGAAATGCTGTTGCAAGAAAATTAAAATCGATCGCATATATAGGCGGATCTAGGCTGAAAAATCTCATTGCAATGATTTTAATGAAATGACATTCTAAAAACACATTCGGCAGCAGCCGATGACATCGAATAACACCAAGAGAGGTATGTCACATGAGCATTGGCTTCCAAGTGCTTGAGCGCCCGCGTAAGGTTGGCGAGGAGTGGGTTGCACGCTACCGTGAGGTTCCGGTCGCTAATGTCAGCGACTCGATGAATCGCATGACGGCTGGTGGAGCTCGCTTGCGCCCCATGCATCGCCAAGGCGTACTGTGCGGCCCGGCCTTGACCGTCAAAGCCCGTCCAGGTGACAACCTCATGCTGCACTACGCGATCGACATCGCTCAGCCGGGCGATGTGATCGTGGTCGATGCCGGCGGCGACCTGACCAACGCGCTGATCGGTGAAATGATGGTGGCCTACGCGGTCAAGCGTGGCGTGGCTGGTATCGTCATCAATGGCGCCATCCGCGATGCTGCCAACATCGGCGCGGGTGAATTCCCGCTGTTCGCTGCAGGTGTTTCGCACCGTGGTCCTTACAAGGATGGCCCGGGCGAGATCAACGTGCCGATCGCCATCGATGGTATGGTGATCGAGCCGGGCGACCTGGTGATCGGTGATGACGATGGCTTGCTGTGCGTGCCTTACGACCATATTTCCGAGGTCTACGCAGGCGCCACCGCCAAACACGCTGCCGAAACCGCGCAGATGGAAAAAATTGCCCAAGGCACCAACGACCGCTCCTGGGTCCTGGAGTCCTTGAAGAAGAAAGGCTGCCTGCTTCCAGGCTGATTCAGCTCCACCTGCGCACCTTGCGATGGGGTGCGCAGTGGCTGATGGACCGGTGTTGGTCGCGGGGCTATTGAGGATTCCAAGACTTGACCGATTTATCACCACAGCATCGCACGCGCTGGCCCGCCGCTGTGCGGGCGCTCTCTCATCGCAACTTCCAGATCTATTTCGTCGGCCAGGGTGTTTCCACGCTGGGCAAGTGGGTGCAGCAGGTTGCATTGGCTTGGCTGGCCTATCACCTGACCGGTTCGGCCGTGCTACTGGGGCTGATCACCTTTCTGTCGTTGGCGCCGCAACTGGTCATCGGCCCGCTAGCGGGAGCATGGATCGATCGCCACGACAAGCGCCGGCTGCTCATCATCGTGCAAATGATCTTGATCGTGCAGTCGCTGGTGCTGGGCGTCGCAACCTGGCTGGGCTGGGTGGACGGGCCGTTCATCGCCGGCATGGCCCTGCTGCTAGGCCTGCTCAACGCCCTTGAAACGCCACTGCGCCAGGCGCTGATCGGCAGCTTCGTCGACAACCCGGGCGACCTGCCGAATGCGCTCGTGCTCAATGCCATGCTGATCAATGCCGCGCGCTTCGTTGGCCCGCCACTGGCCGGGGCGCTGATTGCCTTTGCCGGGGAAGCAGCCTGTTTCCTGCTCACTGCCGTGGCTTTTCTCGCGCTGTTGGGTGGCTTGCTCAAGGTCCGCGGTACTGCCAGCCCCAAGGCCGGCGGCTCAACCGCTCAGGTGTTCCGCGAGGGTCTGCACTATATGTGGCAGACCCGCAACGTGCGCCAGCTGTTGGTCAACGTGATCATGATCAACTTGCTGGCTTCCTGTTACGCGGCACTGTTGCCCATCCTGGCCAGCGCGGTGTTCGCCGGAGATGCGCGGGTGTTGGGTTGGCTATGGGGGGCTGCAGGAGCGGGGGCGTTCGTGGCGACGCTGGTGTTGGCGGTAGGCGGCGCCTTGCCGCGGCTGCGACAGTTCACCGAGGTCGGGGCGCTTTCGTGCGGGGTCGCCTTGATGGGCCTATGGTTGGCGGGGGAGCTGCCGCTGGCACTGCTGGCGTTGGCGGTATTGGGTTTTGGCATCACATTGAGCAACGTCAGCACCAACATGCAGTTGCAGAGCGGCGCGCCCAGCCATTTGCGCGGCCGGGTCATCGCCTTCTACATTGCCATGCGCTTTGGTTTCGAGGCTTTGGGCGGCATGGCCGCAGGTTTGATCGCCGCTCGATGGGGCGCGCCGGAGGCACTGGGGATCGCCGGCGCGGTGCTGATGCTGGGGCTGTTGGGGCAGTACCTCTTGTACCGCCGCCATTGATTGCTCAGACAGCATGGCCCTGGGGGGCTTGCCGTTTGGCCGGGTCGCCCAGCAAGACCATCAGGATGATGCCGATCACCAGTATGGCTGCCACTGCGAAGAACGGTATGACGAAGCTGTGAGTGGCGTCCTTGATCATGCCGATCATGAACGGCCCGGTGAAACCACCCAGGTTGCCGATCGACACGATCATCGCCAGGCCGCCGGCGGCTGCGCGGCCGGTGAGGAAGGTCGAAGGGATGGCCCAGAAGGTGGCCTGGAACGACAGGATGCTGGCCACTGCGACGCACAGCGCAGCGATCTTGACCAGCGGGTCTGCTGCTAACGCGGCTGCGACCAAGGCGAGGGCGGCGATAGCCAGCGCGCCAACCACGTACGGCAGACGCTGTTCGCTACGGTTGGCCAAGCGTGCCCAGAGGGTCATGGCGATAGCGCCCAGGATGTAAGGCACCGCGACTACGAAGCCCAGCTTGTCCGCGGAGATGCCCAGCCCCTTGATGATCTGCGGCAACCACATGCCGATGCCGACCGAGCCCACGATGCAGCAGAAGTTGACCGCCGCGAGGGTGAACACCCTCGGGTTGGTCAGTGCCGAGCGCAATGTATGGCCATGGCTTGCCCCGATCGACTGCTGCTCTTGCGAAATCCGGTTGCCTAGCCATTGCTTCTCACGCTCGCTCAGCCACTTGGCCTTTGCCGGGCTGTCGACCAGCACCCACAGGCAGGCGACCCCCAGCAGCACGGCCGGCAAGGACTCCGTGACCAGCAGCAGTTGCCAGTTCTTCAGGCCCATCACGTCGTGTTGCAGCATCAACCAGCCGGACAGCGGTGAGCCGATGATGTTGGCGGTGGGAATGCCCAGCAGGAAGGCTGCGGTCGCCTTGGCGCGCCACTTGCCCGGGAACCAGTAGGTGAAGAACAGATAGATGCCGGGGGTGAAGCCTGCCTCGGCGACGCCCAGCAGGAAGCGCAGGATGCTGAAGCTGACCGGCCCGGTAGCGAACGCCGTGGCCATCGAAAGCAAGCCCCAGGTAACCATTATGCGGGCGATCCACACCCGTGCGCCAAAGCGTTGCAGCAGCAGGTTGCTGGGCAGTTCGAAGATGAAATAGCCGAAGAAGAACAGCCCGGCTGCCCAGCCGAACATCGTGGCGGTCAGGCCCAGGTCCTGATTCATGGAGATGGCCGCGAAGCCGACGTTGGTGCGGTCCAGGTAGCTGATGACATAGCAGCAGAAAATGAACGGCAGCAGGCGCCACAGCACGCGGCGCATCAGGCGTTCGCCTTCGGCCTCACTCAGCGGGGATAGATTCGGATTTTGATCGTTCATGTCGTCTGGTCTTCTTGTAGTTGTCGTCAGTGAAGCGGGGCGTTGTCAGCAGTGCGAGAACATCGCAAGGCCCGGAGCCTTGGTCCTGACCTGCAAGATGCTGCCCGTCTCGGATTCGGTGATGAACAAGGTCTGGCCGTCGTCGCCGCCAAAGGCGAGGTTGGTGTTGCTGATCCCTGCGCAGGAGACGATGCGTTCCAGTGGCTCGGCGACTTTCGACAGCTTCCACACCGAACCGAAACCGGTGTGGGCGATGTAAAGGTTGCTTTGGGCATCCAGGGCAAGTCCGTCAGGCCCACCCAGCCCGCCGTGCAATTGGGCGAACACGCCGACCTTGCCGACGATCGAGCCATTGCCCAGGGGAATGCGCCAGATCTGTTGGGCACGGGTCACGGCCACCAGCAGGTGGTTGAGGTGGGGGTCGTAGACGATGCCGTTGGGGCTGGGGATAGTGCCTAGCAGGCAAGTCAGGTTGCCCCCGGCGTCGAGCTTGTACACCCGACCTGTGGCGTCTTGCAGGCCTGTCTGACCTTGGTCGGTGAAAAACAGGTCGCCGTTGGGGGCGAACACCAGATCATTGACACCCTTGAAGCCCTCGGAACCGGCCGAGTCGAGCAGCGCCTCGATAGCACCTGTCTGGGGGTCGAGCAACATGATTCCACGCTTGTAGTCGGTGATGAAGATGCGTCCGTCCTGGTGAATCTTCAGGCCATTCGGCCAGCCATCGTACTGGCACACCAACTCCCATTCGCCTTGGGGCGAGATGCGGAAAATTCGCCCGTTGGGGATGTCGGTCACGTACAGATGGCCTCGGCGATCGAACGATGGGCCTTCAAGGAACGAGTCGATGGCACGGCCCTGGCGGTTGGCATTGGCCCAGGCAGTCGGGCGCGGGGTGCGGAAACGGTCGGGCAGGCGGGTGAATACCGTAGTTTCTACCGTGGGAGGGGCAGCAAAGAAGCTCATGGGCGCTCCTGTAGGGCCAGTGGACGCCAAGGCGTCCGGATTGTTGTTTTGATTTATTTAATGCAACGGCGTTGCAAAATAAACCATAACCGGACGAGGGGTGAAGCGAATTTTGGTGATGCTTTTCGCTAAGGCCCGCTTTCTTGTGCGCCTGTTGACGAATTGAGGGTAATCTGACTCCATTTAAAGGAAACGTCGTTTCGAAAAAATAATAACTGTTCCTCGGAGTAGCTTTTCTTGAAAGCCCAACATTCGACCTGTCGCATTGCGCTGGCAGCCATTGGCGGGGTCATCGGCCTGCCTGCTCAAGCCGATCTGATCATCGACAGCCATGCGCAACTGTCGATGCGCAATTTTTACTTCAACAGCGATAACCGAGAAGGCGCGGCGGCGCCTTCTAAAACCGAGGAGTGGGCCCAAGGTTTTCTGCTCGACCTGCGCTCGGGCTTTACCGAGGGTGTGGTTTGGTTCGGCGTGGACGCCACGGCCATGTTGGGCCTGACGCTGGACAGCGGCAGGGGACGGCATCTGGGCGGCAGCATGATTCCTTCCGATGGCGATGGCGCAGCTGACCACTGGAGCAGCGCCGGCCTGACCGCCAAGATGAAATCTTGACCGATGACAGCTCGTTGACCACTGACCTGCACTATTTCCGCACCCGTGCGGACGGCGCCAACGGCAGCAGCTCGGGGCGTAGCCAAGGCTATACCATCGGGGGTTACACCGCGGGTGGCGATGGCGAAATCGACAATGATCTCTGGAGTGCGGCGTTCAGCTATCGACTGCTAGGCCACTCGCTGACCCTGGGGTATCAAAGCGTTTCCGACGATAGCAACTTTGTGCAGGTCAACCAGGGTTCGATCGACAAGGGGGCTGGCGGCAGCAGCCTGTATTTGTGGACTGACAAGATGCTGCTCAGCTTCACGCGCGCGGGTGAGCGTACCGGTATGAGGCACTGGTCGACAGCGGGTAGTCAGCGCCCTCAACTCAAGGCGCTGAACATACCCTCATGTGACACCGATTGACCCCTTGCCAGCAGGCGCAGCCATTGCCCTGCTGGCTTTTTTATCTGGCCCACGGCGCATGCTACGTTGGCGGGGGCCGACCGTTGTCGGATAATGGGGTTTTTCTGCCCTCGCGTTGAATGGAGGGCCTCAATCGTGTGAGGTTTTGCAAATGGCAAAAGCGCGGCCGCGTCCAGCGGTGAATGGTGTGGCATCGGCAGACCGTGTTTTGACCGTGCTGACCGCTTTTCAGATAGGCGACTCTGCGCTGAGCCTTGTCGAGCTGGTTGAGCGTACCGGGCTGATCAAAAGCACGATCATGCGCTTGATGGTGTCTCTGGAGAACCACGGGTTCATTACCCGCATGGCTGATGGTCGCTATCAGTTGGCGAGTGAAGTCATGCGTTTGAACGCTGTATACCAAGAAGCGCTGGACCTCGAAAAACACGTGATGCCACGCTTGCATTACCTGGCTGAACAGTCGGGTGAAACTGCTTCATTTTATGTACGTCACGGTGCGTATCGGATGTGCCAATATCGCGTCAACTCATCGCATCGACTGCGTTTGAACCTGCAACCTGGTGACATGCGTCCGATGGATGAAGCAGCGGGTGCGCAGGCCTTGCGCGCTCCCTATGAAATCGGGATTGACTTGCAAAAACCTTACTACTCCAAAGGCGCAACGGACCCTCATGCTGCTTCGATGGCGCTGCCCATCTACGGTGCCCAACAGGAACTCATGGGCGCCCTTGTCATTTCAGGGCCTGCGAGTCGTTTGACGGAAGAGTACGCAGAAAGCCTCAAGCCCATGTTCTTCGAAGCGGCACGTGATCTGATGCGAAGCTTGGGCTTCAAGTCTGCGTCTTTGGAGTCCGCTTGAGTCAATAAGCTCGCTGTAAGGTATCTGGCTACGGACGGCCTCAGGGCGGGGCACAGATCTGAAGCGTTCTCCTCAGCCAGACGCGTGTCACCTGCGCCCAGCCGTACTTGACGGCCTTGTGAAAGGCCGGTGGGGTTGTTCATGGTGTATTTGCCTGTTGTGATGCGCGGGTTCAGTAATTGCCATTCGGCCAGTCGGTGTAGCCCTTGGCTCCGCCGCCGTAATAGCGCTCTCTGGGAGCGATGCTCAGCTCAACACCACGCTGCTGCAGCACAATCTTGCCACCTTTGGCATGCACAGCGTCGGTGACCTTCTTCCAGCCAGCCGTCTGTTCGGCGCTCCAGATACCGGCGGTTGCAGCGTGGCCACGGCCTAGGGCGCTGATGTTGGTTGCCTCGGCGGTGATCAGGGCAGCGCTGGCGCGCTGAGGGCTTTCTTACGCACGGATGCTCATCATACGGGAAGACAGCGGCTTTACATTCATCCCGTATGATAATAGGGTCGTAATCATACGAGGTGTATGTATTTGGGGCCCAGGCGTACGCAGGCCATTCGATAAGGAGAGTCGAGCATGTTCACAACCTACCGCGCATTGTTCCAGGCAAGGGGGGCCAAGGGTTTTGTTCTGGCGGGCCTTCTGGCCCGTATTCCGCTGCCGATGACGGGTATAGGCATCATTACCCTGTTGTCGCAGATCCGCGGCAGTTACGGCCTGGCGGGTGCAGTGGCAGCCACCTTCGTATTGACCTATGCCCTGTTGTCGCCTCAGGTCTCGCGTCTGGTCGACCGCTTCGGCCAGCGCCGGGTATTGCCAGCCGCCGCCGGGCTCAGCGTGCTGGGCATTCTCCTGCTGCTGGCGTGCAGCTATTGGCAGACGGCGGACTGGGCGTTATTCGCTGGCGCCGCCCTGGCCGGCTGCATGCCGAGCATGTCGGCCATGGTGCGTGCCCGCTGGACTGCGATCTACCGCGGTAAGCCTCAGTTGCAGACAGCCTTTTCGCTAGAAACCGTACTCGATGAAGTTACCTTCATTGCCGGCCCGCCCATTTCGGTGGGGCTGAGCGTGGCGGTAGTGCCGCAAGCAGGACCACTGGCCGCCGCGGTGCTCCTGGCCATTGGTGCGCTCGCACTGGCCGTGCAGGTCAGCACTGAGCCGCCAGTCAAGGCCGACGCCGACATGGAGCAAGGTAGCGTGTCGATCTTCAGCCTCGCCGATGTGCGCCTGCTGACCTTGCTGATGGTCGCGATGGGCGTGATCGTCGGTACTGTCGACATCGTCAGCGTGGCGTTTGCCGAGCTGATGGGCATGCCGGCTGCGGCGAGTTTCGTGCTGTCGTGCTATGCCATCGGCTCCTGCGTAGCGGGGCTGGTGTTCGGTGCCCTGAAACTCGATACGCCACTGCGCAAGCTGCTGCTAGTGGGGGGGCTGGCGACCGCGGCGACCACCTTGCCGCTGCTGCTGGCAGGCAACATCATCGGGCTGGCCGCAGCAGTCCTGGTCGCGGGCCTGTTCTTTGCGCCCACCATGATCGTGGCGATGTCGCTGGTAGAGCGCATTGTTCCGCACAACAAGTTGACTGAAGGCATGACCTGGTTGCTCGCTGGCCTCAACGTCGGGGTTGCCGGCGGGGCTGCGGCATCGGGGCAGGTTGTCGATGTGTTGGGTGCCAAGGCCGGATTCAACGTGGCACTGGGCGCCGGCGTGGCGGTGTTGCTGATCGCTTTCTGGAGTTACTGCCGCCTGCGGGAGCGGGCCGCCGATCGGATTGCCTTGCCTCCACCCTGCATCGAGTAAGGCGAAGAGGGCAGGAAGCAGGCGCTTGTCAGCGCGCGTCGAGATCAAGACAATGGCTACAGGTTGTATGACGGCACTCGCATACGCTCACCTCATGCCGCCTGAAGACAAGGAGTAGCTGGATGGTTCGCCGCACTCGCGCCGCAATGGAAGAAACCCGAGCCACGTTGTTGGAGACTGCACGCAAAGTATTCAGTGAACGCGGCTATGCGGACACCTCCATGGATGATCTGACGGCCCAGGCGGGCCTGACGCGGGGGGCGCTGTACCATCACTTTGGCGACAAGAAGGGGTTGCTGGCGGCAGTGGTCGCGCAGCTCGATGCGGAGATGGATGTGCGCCTGTGTGCCATTTCTGACTCGGCCAAGGATGGCTGGGACGGCTTTCGCCAGCGCTGTCATGCCTTTCTTGAAATGGCCCTGGAGCCTCAGATTCAGCGGATCGTGCTGCGTGATGCCAGGGCTGTGTTGGGTGGCGGCTCGCCGGAGGCACAGCAACATTGTGTAGAGTCGATGCGACAGTTGATACATCAATTGATGGTACAGGGCGTTGTCGTCGAAGCTGACGCTCAAGCGCTGGCCTCGTTGATACATGGCAGCTTGGCAGAAGCGGCTGCGTGGATCGCGGAGGCTGAAGACGGCGCTGCGCGCTTGGCGCAGGCAAGCAGGGCGCTCGAACTGCTGTTGCGGGGAGTGCTTAGAAACCAGGTGGCGCAATGAGCGGGTAACCGCAGCCCTTGGAAGAAGCAGAACCTGAGCCTCCGCTCTGGCAGCTTTGGGTCGCCGGTAGGCGCCGGAGTAGATAAGCCGCTTGGAGAGTCAGGCTATCAGTGGAGTGCCGACCCGTTCAGCAAAGCGCCCTCTACCGAAGGAACTTGCACACGCAGTGCAATCAGCAACGCGGCCAGCAGCATCAGCACCGCCGCCGCGACGAATACGCCTGCGCTGCCACCAAGGCTGAACATTGCCCCACCAGCGGCTGCGCCTGTTGCGATGGCCGACTGTACAGACGCAACCACCATGCCCCCGGCGCTTTCCGCCTGGTCAGGGACCGCGCTGGCGACCCAGTTCGACCACGCCACCGGCACACCCCCAAAGGCCAGGCCCCAGACGGCCAGCAGTACAGCCTGCCCTGGCACCGACGCCGGCAACAGGACCAGCGCCAGTGCCGCAACGCCCACCAGCGCGGGCATCAAGACCAGGGTGGCCAACGGGTGACGAGTAAGCATCCACCCGGCCACCAAGGTGCCGACAAAGTTCGCCACACCAAAACCCAGCAACATCAGCGACAGCCCCTGCGGGCCAATGCCGGTCGTACCTTCGAGGAATGGCCGAACATACGTAAACATCGCGAAGTGGCCGCTGTGCACCAGCACACAACCGAACATCCCCATAGCAATGCCTGGACGCTGCAACACCTCAAGCACCGTGCGCAGGCGTGCCGGCCGACGCGGCGCAAGGCTCGGCAGCGTGAGTGCCTGGAAAGCCAGGGTCACTACACCCACCGCCGTCGCTGCAAAGAACGCGCTGCGCCAGCCATAAAGCCCACCCAGATAACTGCCCAGCGGGACCGCAACCACCGTCCCGATGGCGATGCCACTGAAAATGATCGAGAGTGCTCGCGGTAACAAAGCCCCCGGCACCAAACGCATCGCCACCGCCGCCGCCATGCTCCAGAACCCGCCAAGCGCGATGCCCAGCAAGATACGCATCAACAACAGCACCGCGAAACTGGAGGCAACGGCAACCAACAGATTGGAAGCGATCATCAATGTGGAAAAACCCAGCAACACCCAGCGGCGATCGATACTGCGAGTCAGGCCTGGCACCAACAGGCCGGCGAACAGCGCCACCACGGCTGTCACCGTTACCGCTTGGCCAGCCAGCGCTTCGGATACCCTCAACTCGGTCGCCATTGGCGTCAACAGGCTGGCCGGAAGGTACTCAGCGGTCAGCAAGCCAAACACGCCCATGGCCAACGAGAATACGGCCATCCACGCGGGGGTTGCAGGTTCTGCATCCGGCCCGGCGCCGGGACGGCTGTCGGGTACGGCATTGCATACAAGGTCAGTCATTGCACGGATCTCCCAATCTTCAATTGACCCGTAGTCTAGGCGCGAGAATTTGGATGATCTATGATCTAAAAACTCAATTTTTTGACCAAAACACCTGGATAATGCCGAAAGACCCATTTGCCCTCTCTTCCGATCTCATCAACGAGCTGTTGCGCGGCATGCGCCTGCGCGGTGTCGACTACCGGCGTATCCAAGCGGGCCCGGCCTTCGGCTTGGGCTTCGCTGCCAAACCCGGGCATGCCTGGTTCCACTTCCTGGCGGTCGGCAACGCGGTGCTGCGCATGGAAGACGGGACAACCTATGCGCTGTCCGCCGGTAACGCCGTCTTCATCTCCCATGGTGCGGCCCATCAATTGCTCTCGCATACGCACGTGCCCGTGCAAGAAATTGACCTTCTGGACGGCGAGCCTCTCGGCGACGCCGTCAGCGGGGTGAAAACCGGCACCGATGCCGGCCCCATGCCGACCACGCTTTTGTTCAGTGGCTGCATGGCGTTCGAATTGGGCAGCCTCCATAGCCTTGGCAAGCTGATGCCGGGCCTGATGCTGATTGATGCAGGCGGCCAGCGTTATCCCGGGCTGGTGCCTATTCTCACCACCATGGAGCGCGAAGTCAGCGCCGCACGCGTCGGTTTCGCCGGCATCCTCGCGCGATTGGCCGACGTGGTCGCCGCCATGGTCGTTCGAGGTTGGGTCGAGTGCGCCTGCGGTAACGCCTCCGGCCTGGTGGCCGCCCTGCGCGATCCGCGGCTGGCAGGTGCACTTTTGGCGCTGCATCAACAACCGGGCCGCGACTGGACCGTCGAGCAGTTGGCGGAGCAATGCAATACGTCCCGCTCGGTCTTTGCGGAGCGTTTTCAAGTGACGATTGGCATGACCCCGCTGCGCTACGTCACCGAGGTGCGAATGCGGCTTGCCAGCCAGTGGTTGACGCTGGAAAGGATGCCTATTGAAGAGGTCGCGCAGCGTTTGGGCTATACGTCTCAGGCGGCATTCAGTCGGGCGTTCAAGCGTGTTACGGGTAAGACGCCTGGGTTGAGTCGGAGGTTGAGGCAGTCGGCTGCCATCTGAAACTGAGTGCAATTAGTGGAAGGGCCATAATGGGCGGTTTTGGCATTATGCGCATGTTCCGGGCATCCGGGTTCACGTTGAATGTTGTATCTTCCCCAATGCCGCATTGACAGCCAGCCATCCCGCTACCGCCGCCTCTCCGGCCTCACCGAATGCCCGTTCAAGCAGCTTTACTTGTTCACGTCGCAGCATTTGTTCAAGTCGCGAGCCTTCTTTGGTCAGCTGAAGCAACCGCATCCGTTTGTCGGTATGCGATGCCACGCTGTCCACTAATCCCATCTCTGCCAATTGCCGTAGCGGTATGTTCAGCGCCTGCTTGGTCACGCCGAGCAGGGCCAGCAGCTCCTTGACGCTGAGGTGTGGGTGCCGGGCTATGAAAAAAACGATCCTCTGATGCACACGGCCCAAGCCCCTGCGCTCAAGCATCTCGTCGGCCTTGGTGGTGAACGCCTGATAGCCAAAGAAAAACGCTTCCATGGCCTGCTGCTGTGCTTCCTGGTTTTTTAGGTCAATCATGTTGACTTATTCTCGACGAGCGTTCTACTTTAGGTAAAGGAGTTTGACCTATATTGTTCGCGCTTGGCCAGAGGTGATCCATGGCATTTTCTGAACGTGTTTCGCGCCTTAAAAGCTCTTTGATTCGTGAAATTCTGGCCGCCGCGCAGCGCCCAGGGATGATGTCTTTTGCAGGAGGCCTGCCGGCAGAGGAGATGCTGCCCTCTGTGGACTGGGCTGAAATGCCCACCAGCATGGGCCAGTACGGGATGAGCGAGGGTGAGCCGATGTTGCGTGAGGCGCTGGCCAGGGAAGCCCGGGCGTTGGGAATCAAGTGCGAGGCTAGCCAAGTGCTGATTCTCAGCGGCTCGCAGCAGGCTCTGGACCTGACATCAAAACTGTATATCGACAAAGGGACGCCGGTACTGCTGGAAGCCCCTACTTATCTGGCCGCGTTGCAAAGCTTCCAGTTCTTCGGTGCGCACTGCCTTTCGCTGCCGATGGAACGCGATGGCCCGGACCTGGAGTCGCTGCGCGAACTGCTGAGCCTGAACCGCCCCGCGTTCATCTATCTGATTCCAACGTTCCAGAACCCGTCGGGGCTGCGCTACAGCGACAGAAAAAGGGACGAAGTCGCGGCGCTTCTCGATGAGTTCAACGTCACATTGATCGAAGATGAGCCGTATCGGGAACTGAGTTTCGACGGCGTCGCGGCCATGCCGGTTGTCAGCCGCCTGAACACCACCAGCTGGATTTATACCGGTACTGTGTCCAAGACCTTGCTGCCCGGCTTGCGGATTGGGTATCTGATTGCCAGCCCCGACCTGTTCCCGCACTTGCTGCGGCTCAAGCAGTCGGCGGACCTGCACACCAGTCGGGTTGGCCAATGGCAGGTGCTTCAATGGTTGGGAACAGAAAGGCTTGAGCGTCATCTTGAAGCGTTACGCCACTATTACCGGGCTCGTCGAGACGCTTTCCAGGCCGCATTGGAGACGCACTTCGCCGACCTGGCCGAGTGGCAGATGCCAGAGGGAGGGTTGTTCTTCTGGCTGACGCTCAAGCACCCCATCGATACCCGGGCATTGCTCGAACCGGCATTGGCGGCCAATGTGGCGTTCATGCCCGGAGAGCCCTTCTTCCCAGAGCCTGACAAACATCCAGGGCACCTGAGGCTGAACTTCAGCCATGTTGCTCCCGACAAGCTGGATGAAGGCCTTAAGCGTTTGGCGGACGTCCTGCGTCAGGCACTGATCCAGCAGGCGGCCTGACGATCGCTAATGGGTCGAAATCTGCAATTCACGACAGGTCGCTTTTGACCCATAGCGGGCATGCCAGGCATAGCGCTCAGATCGAGCGCTGGTTCACACGGGCAGAGAGTTGCTCGGCGTGTTCCTTGCGCTCCGAATAGCGATCCACCAGGAATTCCTGGCGGTCACGCAGCAAGACGGTGAACTTCACCAGTTCCTCCATCACATCTACCACGCGATCGTAGTACGGCGAAGGTTTCATACGGCCAGCGTCGTCGAACTCCAGGTAGGCCTTGGGTACCGAGGACTGGTTCGGGATGGTGAACATCCGCATCCAGCGCCCGAGCACGCGCAGTTGGTTGACCACGTTGAACGACTGCGAGCCGCCACACACCTGCATGACTGCCAGGGTCTTGCCCTGGGTGGGGCGAAGCGCTCCCAGCGCCAAGGGGATCCAGTCGATCTGTGCCTTGAAAACCGCAGACATCGCACCATGACGCTCTGGAGAGCACCACACCTGGCCTTCCGACCACTGCACCAGATCACGCAGTTCCTGCACCTTGGGGTGGTCGACAGGTACATCGTCAGGTAGCGGCAGGCCCGACGGATTGAACACCCGCGTTTCTGCACCGAAGTGCTCCAGCAGGCGTGCGGCCTCTTCTACCAGCAAGCGACTGAAAGAGCGTTCGCGGGTCGACCCATACAGCAGCAGGATGCGCGGTTTGTGCTCGCTGGAACGGGTTGCCGCTGGCGATACATCGAATAGGGCAAGGTCGAGATTAGGCAGTTGCTCGGACATGTTTCCTCCTGTTAAAGGGTACCGATGCGATCCAGCTCATGCTTGAGCTGCTCATGGTCGAGGTTATCGAAAGGCAGTGCGAAGAATGCTTGGCAGCGTGACTCGATCCGGGCCAGCGTGGCGCGGAACGCAGCGTCTACCGACGCCATATCACCCACGACATCGGACGGGTCCTCCAGTCCCCAGTGCGACTTCAGTGCAGGGCCGAAATACACCGGGCAAGCTTCGCCGGCAGCCTTGTCGCAAACGGTGATGACGATGTCAGGAGGGCAACCCTCGAACGCGTCATTGCCCTTGCTGCTCAGCCCTTCAGTAGAGATGCCCGCATGCTGCAAGGTGATCAGGCTGCGAGGCAACACGTGGCCTTTCGGGAAACTGCCGGCGCTGACGGCTTCAAATCCGTGAGGCGCCAGGTGATTGAACATGGCCTCGGAAAGGATGCTGCGGCAGCTGTTGGCCGTGCACATGAACAGGACTCGCATGGGGGCTCCTCCGCTTCGTGGCGGATGTCAGAGGCTCAGGCGCAATGCCAGGGCCGAAAGGGTGATCAACAGCACCGGTAGCGTCAGCAGGATGCCGACCTTGAAGTAGTAACCCCAGGTGATGCGCATGTCTTTGCGCTCCAGCACATGCAGCCAGAGCAGGGTGGCGAGGCTGCCGATGGGTGTGATTTTCGGGCCGAGGTCGCAGCCGATGACGTTGGCGTAGATCATCGCCTCGCGCACCAGCCCTTGCGCCTCGCTGGCCTGGATCGACAAGGCGCCGACCAGCACGCTGGGCATGTTGTTCATGACCGAGGACAGCAATGCAGCGATCAACCCGGTGCCGATGGCGGCAGCCCACAGCCCTTGCTGCGCAAGTTGGTTGAGCAAGTGGGTGAGCATATCGGTGAGGCCGGCGTTCTTCAGCCCGTAGACCACCAGGTACATCCCAAGAGAAAAGATCACCACCTGCCAAGGCGCTTCGCGCAGCACACGACGGGTGGAGATGCGGTGCCCGCGAGCGGCGACGGCAAAAAGGATTGCCGCACAAGTTGCAGCGACCGCACTGATCGGGATACCCAGTGGTTCCAGGGCGAACAGGCCGATCAGCAACACCAGCAGCACCCAGCCACCGACATTGAAGGTAGCGCGGTCATGAATCGCCTCGCTTGGCGTCTTCAGGGCCGCGAGCGTGTACTGCCTCGGGATATCACGACGGAAGAACACGAACAGCACCAGGAGGGTTGCAGCCACGCTGGCGAAATTCACCGGCACCATCACCGAGGCGTAATCGCTGAAGCCCAGCCTGAAGTAGTCGGCCGAAACAATGTTCACCAGGTTGGAAACTACCAGCGGCAGGCTCGCCGTGTCGGCGATGAAGCCAGCGGCCATGACGAAGGCCAGCGTTGCGGCGGGCGAGAACCTTAGCGCGAGCAGCATCGACATGACGATGGGTGTGAGGATCAGCGCCGCACCATCGTTGGCGAACAGCGCCGACACGGCAGCACCGAGCAGGACGCAGAAGGCGAACAGGCGGTAGCCGCTACCGCCTGCCCAGCGGGCCACATGCAGCGCGGCCCACTCGAAGAAACCGGCCTGGTCCAGCAGCAGGCTGATGATGATGACGGCGATGAAGGTGGCGGTGGCATTCCAGACAATGGCCCACACGGTCGGGATGTCGTGCAGCGAGACGGCACCCGCCGCCAGGGCAATGAGGGCACCGAGCGCGGCACTCCAGCCAACGCCAAGCCCCTTCGGTTGCCAGATGACCAGGATGAGAGTGAAAACAAACACTGCAATGGCGACCAGCATGAAGATCTCGCTCGATGTTGATCAGCAGCAGGCAGCGTCACGGACGGGGCGGCCGTCCATGTTCTTCAGCCGATGAGAGTTGTCGGCCAACCATTGCGAATTTGCCTGCAAGGTCACCTGCAACATCTCATGCACCCAGGCTGGCAGCTCGGGGTTTAGACGGTAATACACCCATTGCCCCTGGCGGCGATCCAACAGCATGCCATTGCTGCGCAGATGTGCGAGGTGGCGGCTGATCTTGGGTTGGCTGTCGTTCAGCGCGCACATCAGTTCGCAGACACATAGCTCACCGAGACTGGCGATCAGCAGGGTGGCGCGAGCACGGGTCTCGTCGGACAGGCTTTTGAATACATCAGGCGGTGTAATCATGACTGCACCAATACATATGGAAATCCGAATATACGAATTTCCATATGTTTAGTGCAAGGACATTTGGACTGAGCGTCGGCAAAGAGGTGATAGCTGCCGTTGGCGAGCGTCCGCTTTCGACCCCTAGCTGCCATTGCGAAAGCACTGCCATTGCTCTTTTTCCGAGGCCGGCGCGAACCCGGTGGAAGCAGCTGTCCTATTTAAAATCTAAAAGTTTGCGCGATCAGTGTGGGAGCGGGCTTGCCCGCGAACACGGGCGAAGCCCGTGCCATCCAACGCGTCGCCTGCTTCGCGGGCATGCCCGCTCCCACAAAGATCACCTAAGCTACGACTGGCAGCTATGAGTCGATCGCTCGCGGAGCGAAGGCTACGGGCAAAAATTCGTGTCTTGCCGCATTCCCATTACCGATGCCGGCGCTCGCAGTCAGCTTGCTGTATGAGGTAGTGGCGTCAAGCCGCTATCTTTGATCGCTGCGTCGGCTTCTGGCGATGCCAGATAGTTGAGGAGCGCCTGGGCTGCGGCATGATGCTGGCTCTTACTGACGACAGCGCCCGAATACATGGTCATTTTCTGCGCTTCAGTCGGGATCAGACCAACAATGTCGATACCCTTTACTGGCTTAAGCTCACTTAGCTGTTGGAAGCCGATCTGGGCTTGCCCGCGAGCGATCACCGCGCCGACAGGCTCGGCAGGTATCATGTGAGCCTTGGCCACGAACTGGTCACCGAGTTGCATGCGAGGGAACAGGGTCGTGGAGAGATAGACGCCGCTTGCGCTGTCGGAGTAGGCGACAGAGCTGCTGTTTTGCAGCACCGTGCGCAAGGCCTGCATAGTGCCTATGTCCGGCTTCGGTTCGCCTTTGCGAACGGCCATGGCGATGAAAGATTTTCCGAGATCTATTCGGCTGGTTTTGTCGGCTTGACCGCTGCCGACCAGGTTGTCGAGCGCCGAACCTACCATCAGAACCACATCCGCCTGCTCACCGCGGGCGAGCCTTTTTGGGACGGCCTGCGGGGTTTCCCCCATCGAAGGCGCGGCGAGAACTTCTAACTTAACGCCATATTTCTTCTCATAAGCTGGCGCCACTTCTCGGATCGCGCCCATGATCCCGCCGGAGCTCAGAACGGTCAGCGTTTGCTCGCCACCTTGTACAACGTCAGCAGCGCAGCAGGCGAATGAAGTGGTCAAGAGGGCAGCACAGGACAGCATTCGAAGCATCGGAGCGTTCTCCACATGAAAGCGCGAAATTTTACCGGGGCGAGAAGCAAGCAAGTAATTAATCAACAGTTAAGAATGTTTAACATTTCTGTCCGCAGATGGCAGCGGCGGGCAGAAAGCAGACGATCGCGACTCAGCGCTTACGCCCCATAGCTGCCAGCCGTGTCAGAGGTGATCTTTGGACTGCCCCCAAGAAGGAGCAGACGGGGCTCTGAAGCGTATGGCGACGGGCGCTTCCTTGCAGATGAGGGCGCGTCATTCAACCTGTCAGCTGCCCAAGGCAGTGCAGTTGACCGCATCGCCCATTGCCGTAGAATCGCGCGCCCCATATTCAACAAGCATGGCGAGAGGGAGCTTCAATGCAACGGGTGATGATCATTGGTCAGCCGGGTTCTGGGAAAAGTACCCTGGCGCGCAAGCTGGGCGAGCGCACAGGCTTGCCGGTCGTGCATATCGACACGATTCATTGGCAGCCAGGCTGGGTCGAGCGGAGCCGGGACGAGAAGACGCGTCTATGCCACGAGGTCGAGGCTCGTGAGCGCTGGATCTTCGAAGGCGGCCATTCGGCTACCTGGCGCAACCGCCTGGCCCGCGCTGACATGGTGATATGGATCGATCGCTCGGCGCCGCTTCGATTCTGGCGCGTGCTCCTCAGAACCATGCTGAACCGCGGTCGGTCCCGGCCAGACTTGCCGGATGACTGCCCGGAACTGCTGGCCAACCTGCCGGGGTTTTTCAGGTTCATGTGGCGGACGAAAACCTCGTCTCGCAAGGCGATGAAGCAATTCGTGGCGACGGTGCCGTCGGGGTGTCGCGTGGTCTGCCTGCGGTCCAATCGGGAGACCGAGATTTTTCTCGCAAGCATGGGCACGCAGCCTGATGGGGTTGTGCAAGGTCATTAGATGGCGGCGGGCGCCTGCCGCAATGGCGGATCAACTTGCAGCCGAGCCTGAAATGGAGGTGCTGATTGAGGTGACCGCTTTCGACCCATAGCGGACAACTGTAACCGGGGCCGCTTCGCGGCCCATCGCCGGTACTGACTAAAGAGCTTTGGATCGCTGGCAGCTATGGGTCGTTAGGGGCCAGTGGAGACCGACTGCGACCGACCCAGAGCTGCCGTTGGTGGATGGCAAGCCAAATTGTCATTTCTCGCATCCCTGCCAACCCAGCGGGCACCTGAATCGACCAACGCCTGCCACATAACTGGATCTGCCAGACAGCCACCTATATCGATTGTAACCGCATGCCCATGTTGACGGCCGCGTACCCTGCGCGGGTTCATTGTCAAACGCTGGGGCTTCCGCTTTAATGCCCATTTGCCATTCATCCAATCGGCGACTTGATGCCTTATCCGTCTGACCTTTCACATGACATTAGTACGATTGCCAAGATCGAGGCCGTTCCGCTTATTCTCAATATGGTGAAGCATGTTACCGGCATGCGCTTTGCGGCAATTGCGCGTGTCACCGAGAGGAAATGGGTGGCTTGCGCCGTCGATGATTCTATTGATTTTGGGCTCATACCTGGCGGCGAGTTGGTGCTGGAAACGACGATTTGCCACGAAATTCGTCAGCACCACAAACCCGTTATATTCAAGAATGCCAGTGAGCATCCGGTGTACTCAACCCACCACACCCCTAAGACATACGGCTTGGAAAGCTATGTCTCCATTCCTATCACCAGGACAAACGGAGATTTTTTCGGAACGCTCTGCGCCATTGATCAGGTGCCAGCAGATTTTGATGAAGATGCAGTGTGCAACACACTAACGCTTTTCGCCCAGTTAATAGCTGTTCAACTCGACGTTCTGGCGGACCTTGAGGCCAAAACGATTGAACTGGCCAATGCGGCTGAGACCGGCATTGTCCGGGAGCAGTTCATTGCCGTACTGGGGCATGACCTCCGTTCGCCACTGAGCGCTATCAGAATGAGCGCTGATCTACTGGAGGCCAGGCTGCCCGCCGGTCGCGAGCAGCAGCTTGCCATTGCAATACGACAAAGCTCGCAGCGGATGAATAACTTGATTGAAGATGTCCTGGATTTTTCTCGAGGAAAGCTGGGGGGAGGCATTCCGGTCAAACGGACTTTGGTGGACAACCTGGGTGACATTTTTATTGCTGTCATCAATGAAATCATGATGAGTCATCCCAACGTCAAAATCCGTCAAGAGGTGATCATTTCACCTGGGGTCTTCTGTGATGCTGGGAGAATGGGGCAATTGCTTTCAAACCTATTGGGCAATGCCGTTGCTCATGGGGCGCATGATCTCCCGATAGAGGTGATCGCAAGCATGCAAGAAAATCATGTAGTTCTGTCAGTGATGAACCATGGCCCAGAAATCCCCGACGTTTTGTTACCGCTACTGTTCCAGCCGTTTAAACGGTCAGCAGGTGGTGGTCGCGGGGAGGGGCTGGGGCTCGGTTTGTATATTGCATCTCAGATCGTAACGGGTCACAACGGGACGCTGTCAGTAACCTCTACGCCTGAGGACGGCACGCGCTTCGTCGCGAGGTTCCCTGGCACCTTGGAGTGGACGAAAGAGCACTAGATGTGGGTCTCAGTTGATAGGTGGCTTCGCCGAACGCTTGGTTCTATGCGCGACAGCGCAGCCATGAGGTAAAGGGCTCCTGCCGAAGAACATTCGAGCGCCGGCAGCAGGCCAGCATGCACACTGGCTTTGCGCTGCGCTCGATGAAACGCCACCCGGTGCCTAGTTCGCGGGCAAGAGGATCACGAAGTTCTTTTTCATGTCTTCCAGTACGGTCCATTTGCCCTTGGCGCCCGGTTCGATAATGAACGTGTCGCCAGCGGCCAGTGTGATGGGGGCGCAACCCTCAAGCTCGATGACGCAGCATCCACTCAAGACATGGCAGAACTCCCAAACTTTGTAGGCGATGCGCCACGCTCCGGTGCTGGCTTCCCATTCTCCGGAAATGCGACCTTGCTGTTCATCGTGATAATACTTGGAGGTCAGCGTATGAGGGGTGCCTTCCACGACCTCTTCAAAAAAAGGAAGGTCGCGCACCGGTTGGATATCCAGTTCGCGGAAGACGGTCAGCTTCTTGTTCATGGTTTTTCCTCGAGCACGTTGTGGGTAGGGCGATACATCAAATAGGCTTCACCGGTTACGCTCAGCATCGGATGCGGAACGATCTGGCAGGTTTTAACAATTTGAAAACCGTGACGTTCGTAGAAGCGTCGTGCGCCGTGGTTTTCTGCATAATCAATCAGGCATAGCCCATCCAGGCCAGAGTCCTCAGCCCGTTGCTGAGCGTGGCGAAGAAACTGGACGCCCAGCCCTTGGCTGCGCCAGGCTTCATCCAGGGCCAGGCTGGATATGTATAAGGTGTCGGGTATTTCCATGTCGGAATACGGCGCGAGGACCGGGTCTGTCTCGACAGGCCTGTCAGGGGTCTCGCGCAAGGCATAGCTATGCATCATGCCGATGACGCGCCCTTCGAAAATGGCCATCAGGCAGTTCTTGTAGGAAAAGTCGCCCTGTTCCCTGGCATAGCGAGACGTGCCGACACTCAGCAATGCTTCTCCCGGTGTTGCAAGCTTGCTCCATATGTAATCGGCCATGCCCTCCGACGTCAGTTGAAAGAAGCGCGCAATATCTTGCGCATCCGAGGCTTGAGCGGGTCTGAAGTCGATAAGCATGTACAGTGCTCCCAAGGGATCGGGTACCTGGTTTTCAAGGATTACGCCATAGGCAGGCTGGCAGGTTAGGCGGATTCAACGGTTTCCATCATGCTCTGGGCGAACACCGTCAGCACGGCATGCGACGCTGCCCATGCTCAAAGGCAGATAGCCGTCTGAGGGCTCAGCCCTGGGGATTGGTCGTGCCGTGCTACATCTGATCTCAGGGAAGATTGCATCCGGCAAGTCGCTGAGCGAGGATCATTGGCTCTCACGGCTGTACCCTGGCTTCAGGTTGAAATCCATCGACAATGAGCGGTCCATCGCCGGCAAACGTGGCTCCCACAAGTCCAGCACTCGCCTGAAGGCTGGTGATATTGCTGTGGGAGCTGGCTTGCCGGCGATGAGGCCAGCACAGACGATCGAACCTTGAATGGGTGTCCATCAGGTATGACCGTCACATTACGACCCCATGCAGACATCTGGATGTCCGGGCCGATACCGACGCTAGAGCCCTTGAGGATCTGAGGTCTTAGCTCGGCTTCCTTGAAATGGCCCTTGCGCTGGCCATCGCCTTCGATCATACGGCCTAGCGGGTGGTCGACGTATTCCAGCACGCACACCGAGCGGCAGTTCGAGCACGTCTCATGCATTGCGCCAGCTAATAACGTTATGGCCGGCATCTGAATCTTGTATTACATCTGCCCGCGCATGGCTGTTTAGCATCGTCGATGTCTTCCTGTCGACGAGAACAACAACGTGAACCTTGGAACGATCATTACCCGAAGTGCCCGCTACTGGCCGGACCACATCGCCGTGGCGGACAGCCAGACACGTGTCACCTACGCCCAGCTGGAGCGCCGCAGCAACCGCCTGGCATCAGGGCTGGGCTCGCTGGGCGTGGCCGTGGGCGAGCATGTGGCGATCCTCGCCGCCAACCGCGTGGAGCTGGTGGAAGCGGAAGTGGCGCTGTACAAGGCGGCGATGGTCAAGGTGCCGATCAATGCGCGGCTGTCACTGGATGAAGTGGTGCGGGTGCTGGAAGACTCCTGCAGCGTTGCACTGATCACCGACGCTAGCTTTGCCCAGGCGCTGGCGACGCGGCGTGCGGAGTTGCCGCTGCTGCGACAGCTCATCGTGCTGGAGGGCGAGGGCGGTGACCTGGGTTATGCCGCGTTGCTTGAGCGCGGCAGCGAAGCAGCGCTGGGTTTGGACCCGGCCGACGATGCGCTGGCCGTGCTGCACTACACCTCCGGCAGCTCGGGCGTGCTCAAGGCCGCCATGCTCTCGTTCGGCAACCGCAAGGCGCTGGTGCGCAAGAGCATCGCCAGCCCCACACGGCGCTCCGGGCCAGGCGACGTCATGGCTCACGTGGGGCCCATCACCCATGCCAGCGGCATGCAGATCATGCCGCTGCTGGCGGTGGGCGCCTGCAACTTGCTGCTCGATCGTTACGACGACCGCCTGTTGCTGGAGACCATCCAGCGCGAACGGGTGACGCGGCTGTTCCTGGTGCCGGCGATGATCAACCGGCTGGTCAATTACCCTGGCGTCGAGCGCTTCGACCTGGCCAGCCTGAAGCTGGTCATGTACGGTGCCGCGCCCATGGCGCCAGCCTTGGTGAAAAAGGCCATCGAACTGTTCGGGCCGATTCTGGTGCAAGGGTACGGCGCTGGTGAAACCTGCTCGCTGGTCACGGTGCTGACCGAGCAGGACCACCTGGTGGAAGACGGCGACTATCAACGCCTGGCCTCCTGCGGGCGCTGCTACTTCGAGACCGACCTGCGGGTGGTCAACGACGCGTTCGAAGATGTGGCCCCCGGCGAAGTCGGCGAGATCGTGGTCAAGGGCCCGGACGTGATGCAGGGCTATTGGCGCGCCCCGGCGCTCACCGCCGAAGTCATGCGTGACGGCTACTACCTCACCGGCGACCTGGCTAAGGTCGATGCGCAGGGTTACGTGTTCATCGTCGATCGCAAGAAGGAAATGATCATTTCCGGCGGGTTCAACGTGTACCCCAGCGAAGTGGAGCAGGTCATCTACGGCTTCCCCGAAGTGTTCGAGGTAGCAGTGGTCGGCGTGCCCGATGCGCAGTGGGGTGAAGCGGTACGTGCGGTGGTGGTGCTCAAGCCAGGTGCGCAACTGGAGGCCGCCGAGCTGATCGAGCGTTGCGGTCGTGCGCTGGCCGGGTTCAAGAAGCCGCGCGGCGTGGACTTTGTCAGCGAACTGCCGAAAAACCCCAACGGCAAGGTGGTGCGCCGCCTCGTCCGGGACACCTACTGGCAACACAGCGAACGTCGTATCTGACCAGGGAGCATCACCATGTATCAACCAAGTGCAAAGGCTGCGCAGATCATCGAAGCGATCGAGGGTTTCGTCCGTGACCAGGTTCGCCCGCTGGAGCAGCAGGCGAACCTGGACTGGGCGCGCCCGCACCCGCAGGCGGTGCTGCGGCAGGTATGGAAGCGTTCAAGCGAACAAGGCCTGTACACCATCATGTTGCCCGAGAGCATGGGTGGGGCCGGCCTGAACGTGGCCGACCTGTGCGCGGTGAAAGAAGCGACGGTGCTGACAGGCTCCATGCTGGCCCCGCATGTGCTGGGCGAGCTGTCTGGGCCGCCGCGGGTCGGCCACCTGTTCAAGGTGGCCAGCCCCTACCAGGTCGAGACCTTCCTGAAGCCCGTGTGCCGCGCTGAAAAAGCCGTGTGCTTTGCGCTGACCGAAGCCGAGGCCGGTTCGGATGCGACCGCCATTCGCACCCAGGCGCGCCGTGACGGTGACCACTATGTGCTCAGCGGCAGCAAGCGCTATATCTCCGGGGCCACCTACGCCGACTTGGCGGTGCTGCTGGCAGTGACCGGGCCAGGGCAGGGCGCCCAGGGTATTTCGGCGTTCTTAGTCGACCTCAAGGCCCCGGGCGTACGTATCGAGAGCGATTATTCGGTGATGTCCGGCGGGGGTGCCCATGGCGATATCGTGCTCGACAATGTACGCGTGCCAGCGGCCAACCTGATTGGTGAAGAAGGGCAGGGGTTCAAGCTGGCCATGGGGCGCATCACCCTCAACCGCCTGCTGCATTGCCCGACCCTGCTGGGGATGGCCGGCCTGGCCCTGAACCTGTCGATCGAGCATGCGCGCAGCCGCAAGCAGTTCGGCCAGCCAATCGCCATGTTCCAGGCGGTGAACCACATGATCGCCGACATGGCCACCGAGCTGCACGCTGCGCGCAGCATGGTCTACGCCACAGCCCAGGTGAGCGACGCCGGCGGCGATATTCGTACCCAGGCGCCGATGTGCAAGCTGTTCGTCTCCGAGGCGGCCTTCCGCATCGCTGACAAGGCGGTGCAGGTGCATGGCGGCGCCGGGCTGATGCAGGGCCACCCGGTGGAGTGGGTTTTCCGCGCCACGCGGATGATGCGTATCCTCACCGGCACCAGCGAGATCCAGCGCAACACCATCGCCAAAGGCGTGCTGATGCCTGCATGACCATCGGGCCGCCCCTGCGGCGGCCTTTTGGCAACACCTACAACAATAACAAGAGTACTCGCCATGACTGCGGATTCTTCCCTGCCCAACCCCCGTACTGCCTGGCTGGTGGCGGCGCTGCTGGCCCTGCTGATGCTGGTCAACTTTCTCGACAAGGTGGTAATCGGCCTGGTGGCGGTGCCGATGAGCGCCGAGTTGGGCCTGACGGCCACCCAGTTCGGCCTGATCGGCGGTGCCTTGCACTGGTTTTTCGCGATCTCCGCCGTGGTCGGTGGCTTCATGGCCAACCGGCGCCCCACCCGCACCTTGCTGTTGGGCATGGGCCTGTTCTGGGCGCTGATCCAGCTGCCGATGCTGTTTGCCACCTCACTGTGGGCCATCGTGGCTTGCCGGGTGTTGTTGGGCATCGGCGAGGGGCCGGCATCGCCTGTGGCCACCCATGCGCTGTACAAGTGGTTCCCCAACGATCGGCGCAACCTGCCGGTGGCCCTGCTGCATGCTGGCAGTGCCATGGGGCTGCTGGTGGCCGGTGCGATGATCCCCTGGGTCAGCCTGCATTACGGCTGGCGCAGCAATTTCATCATCCTTGCGCTGATCGGCCTGGTCTGGTGCCTGCTGTGGTGGCGGCTGGGCCAGGAGGGCACCCTGGAGCGCCTGCGCAGCAGCCAGCTCAAGGCCGATGAGCCGGCAATCCCTTATCGCCGGCTGCTGGGCGACGCCAGTGTGCTGGGCAACTACCTGTGCCATTTCGCTGCCAATTGGTCGCTGGCGTTGACCCTGACCTGGGTGCCCAGTTACCTGCAAGTGGGCCTGGGTATCGACCCGCTGCAGACCGGGCGCATCTTCGTCATGTTCGTGGTCGTGACCACACCGCTGAGCTTGCTGCTGGCGTGGTTCTCCCAGCGCCTGATGCGTCGCGGCCTGCCTTCACGGGTGGCACGTGGTGTGTTCGTTTCAGTGTGCCTGGTGCTGGGCGGGCTGTTGTCGGCGTCGCTGATCCTGCCCGGGCTGAGCACCGCTGTGCGGGTTGCCGCGCTGACCTTGAGTGGTGGCCTGGCCTTGGTCATGTATTCCGTGGGCCCGGCGATGCTCGCCGAGTTCACCCCAGCGGCCCAGCGCGGCGGCATCCTCGCCATGGGCAACGGCATCGCCTCGCTGGCCGGGCTGGCAGCGCCGGTGGTGACCGGCTTGCTGGTGCAGGGCGCGGGTGCCGAACACCCGGCGGGCTATGCCCAGGGGTTCCTGGTATGCGGCGCGGTGCTGGTGGTGGCCGGGCTGGTCGGCCTGGCCACCTTGAACCCGCAGCGCACCCGACAACGCCTGCGCGAGTCGGCTGCAAGGGACGGGCAGGCGCGCGCTCAGACTGCCAGCTGAACGCCCAGGACGGCCTCCAGCGGTTCGGGCTCTTTGCCGATCAGTTCGCCGCGCCAGCGGCCGCTGTTGACCAGGTCGATCAGCACGCCGCGCACCAGGTCGCGCAGGCAACCGGCGGCGAATGACAAGGGTTTGTGCTGGGAGTGCGCCAAGGCGATGGTGCGGCTGATGCGCGGTTCGACGATGCGCCGCGCCGCCGTGGGTTCGAGCAGTTCGCTCAGCGGCGGCCAGTTGCTGATGGTCGCCGCCAGGCCGGCACGCACCAGGCTGGCGATGCCGGGCGCCGATTGTTGTTCGTAAGCTGCGGTCAATGGCACTCCGGCCTCCATGGCGGCTTGTTCGATGCGCCGGCGCAGGTGCAGCGCGCGGGGCGGCAGCACCAGCCGGGTGGCGGCGGCTTCGGCCAGGGTGATGGTGTCGGGTGTGCCCGCTGCTGATGCGCCGACCCAGTACAGCGCCTCGGTGAAGATCGGCTCGGCCTCGACATGGTCGAGTTCCTCGGCATTGGGCACCACACCGAAGTCCACCTTGCCCAGTTCGATGGCCTGGCCGCCTTCGCGGCTGAGGCCGTCCCACACCGTCAGGGTCACGCCCGGGAAGCGCTGTTCGGCGCGCCTGACGATTTCCGGCAGCAGCAGGTCGGCCGCGGTGGCCGGAATGGAAATGGCCACGTGGCCCTTGGGGTTGCCGCGGCTGGATTTCAGCTCGTCCTTCACCGAGTCCAGTTTCTGCACCACCTGGCGGGCCACCTCGTAAAGCTGGCGTCCGGCATCGGTCAGGGCAATGCCGTCGTGCTGGCGGTCAAGCAGCTGCATTTCCAGTTCACTTTCCAGCAGGCTGATCTGCCTGCTCAGCGCCGGTTGGGCAATGTAGGCGCGGCGTGAAGCCGAGGAGAAGCTGCCGGCTTCGACGATGGCGATCAGGTAGCGGAGCTGTTTCAGGGTCATCGGAGCGGTTCCAAGGGTATGCCGAACTGATATGGCACGTATCCGAACACGTTATTTGTGGCGTTCGAAGCGCGGCTTCTAGTATCACCCCGAAAGGGCGGGCCAAGGCAAGCCCGGCCAGGACAACACAACAACAAGAGGCCAAGCCCGATGAAACCTGTCGCCCTGCTACGCAGTATTCTGCTCATCAACGTCGGCCTGCTGGCCCTGCATGTCGCGGCCACGCCGCTGCTTCCAGACCTGACGCCGGTGGGGGCTGAACGCGGGGCCAGCAGCGACGGCCGCATTCCGGCCTGGCGCGGGGGCCTGCAAGCGGGGCAGGTGTCGCTGGCGGTCAACGGCACGCCGCTGGACCCGTACGCCGATGAGCAGCCGCTGTACGTCATCACGGCGCAGAACTACGGGCAGTACCGTGAGCAACTGACGGCGGGGCAGGTGGCCTTGATCCAGCGCTACCCCAAGACGTTTCGCCTGCCGGTATACCCGTCCCACCGCAGTGTCGCGGTACCGCCTCAGGTGGGCGAATGGGCCCGGCACAATGCTGCCAGCGCTCGCCTGGTCAATGACGGCAACGGCGTGGAAGGCTTTAACGGCGTGCTGGCATTCCCCAGGCCCGACAACGGCCTGCAGGTGCTGTGGAACCACCTCACCCGGCCACGCAACGGCAGTTTCAGCCTGGCTTCGGACAGCATCACACCGCGTGGCGATGGGCGCTTTGCCACGATGAGCCTGCAACAGACGTTTGCCCGTCCCGACGTGCTTGACGATGGCCAGACGGGTAACGTGCTGTACTACCTGAGCTACCGCATGACCGCGCCGTCGCGCCTGGCGGGCGATGCCGTAGTGCTGCACGAAACCCTCGATCAGGTTACGCAGCCGCGCCTGTCGTGGCTGTACAGCAGCAGCCAGCGGCGGGTGCGGCGCGCCCCGGCGCTGGCCTATGACAGCATCACCCCGGGCACGGCCGGCCTGCGCACCGCCGACAGCCGCGACATGTTCAATGGTGCACCGGACCTCTACCAGTGGACCTTGGTGGGCAAGAAGGCCCTGCACGTGCCGTACAACAGCTATCGCCTGGCATCGCCACTGCTCGGTTATGCCGCGCTGATCGGGCCGGGCCACGTCAACCCGCAACCCACCCGCTACGAGCTGCACCGGGTGTGGGAAGTGGTGGGCACCCTCAAGCCTGGGGCGAAGCATATCTATGCCAGCCGCCGCTATTACCTGGACGAGGACAGCTGGGCCATCGTCGAGGCGGACTTCTTCGATCACAAGGGGCAGTTGTGGCGCACTGCCCAGGCGCACAGCTACTACCACGTCACCGGGCAGGCGCTGGTCAATGCCATGGAGGCGATCTATGACCTGCGCAGTGGTCGCTATCAGCTGTCGGGCCTGACCAACGAGCAGCCAAGGCCGTACGCTTTCGATGTGCGCACCAGTGCTTCGTACTTCTCACCCGGCGCATTGCGCAGCCAAGGGCTGCGCTGACACAGGACCCCCGATGAATTCCGATCACCGTCACAGCCCTTGGGAGCGCTGGTTGCTGGGGCAAGGCAAGGCGCCCGACCCGCGTTTCACCCTGGCCAATGAACGCACCTTTCTTGCCTGGATCCGCACCGCCCTGGCGTTGCTCGGCGGCGCCATCGCCATCGAAACCTTCGCCGCCCATACCTGGCCCACGTCGGGGCGGGTGGCGATGGAGCTGGCGTTGCTGGCCACCAGCTTGCTGGTGAGCCTGGGCGCCGGCTGGCGCTGGCTGGCGGTGGAACGCGCACTGCGCCGCGAGGCGCCATTGCCGCTGCCCCGCCTGGTGCCCCTGCTGAGCGTGGCGTGCGGGCTTGCCTGTGTGGCGCTGGTGGGCCTGCTATGGGCGCGTTGGCATGGCTGAACCCACGGGCGACACCGGGCTGCAGGCCGAACGTACGGTGCTGGCCTGGCGGCGCACGCAGGTGGCATTGCTGCTGGTCGCCTGCCTGGCGTGGCGTGGCGAAATGCCGGTGCTTGCTGGCATGGCGGTGCTGCTGGCACTGCTTGGCCGGGCGCGTGAACGCGGCGTCTACCGCCGTGGTTTGGGCATGCTGCGCCGCGAGCAGGGCCACGCCGCCGCCTGGAGCGTGCCGCTGTGTACGTTGGGGGTGGCGGGCCTGGTGCTGGGCGTGTGGTTGCGCCGCTCGTTCTAGAGCGGCGCTGCGGGTGCTTCAGGGGGTGACGATATTGAAGCGCCCATCCGGCTCGTCCAGCCCGGCCATGAAGCGCATGAACTTCATGCGCTCGCCGCTGATGTTGATGTCCCCAAGGGTCGCTTCCTTGAGAAAGCCGGTCTGCTTCAGGGCGATGCGGTCGAGGGTGGCCTTGCTCATGTTCACCTCGACATCCGCCTGCCCGTGGCGAGTGAGGTCGCGGTGGGTGAGCACACCGTTGCGCAGGGTCAGGGCGTAGTCTTCGTTCAGGTCGGTGAAGTGCCAGTTGATGGTCAGGTCCTGCTCGGCGGCCTTGGCGGCATCCACGCGTACCCCCAGGTAGTCGAAGAACAGCGTCGGGGTCAGGGCGCGCATCAGGTCGTCGGCGCTGCCGCCCTTGCTTGCGGCCGGGGCCACGCCGTTGCGCAGCTCTTGCGCACCGGTCAGGTAGGCGTTGCGCCAGGTGGCGTTCTCGCTCTGGTACCCCAGTTGCTCCAGGGCGTCGGCCTGCAGCTCGCGCGCTGCGCTGTTGTCGGGCTGGGCGAATACCAGGTGCCGGGTGAGCTCGGCAACCCAGCGGTAATCACCGCTGCCGTAGGCCTCACGGGCCAGGGTCAGCACCCGCTCGGCGCCGCCCAGGGCCTTGACGTAATGCGTGCCGGCCTCGCTCGGCGGCAAGGGGTTGAGGGTTGCCGGGTTGCCGTCGTAAAAGCCCATGTAGCGCTGATACACCGCCCGCACGTTGTGGCTGAGCGAGCCGTAGTAGTCGCGGCTGTACCATTTGCTGGCCAGCCGTGGCGGCAAGCTGGTCAGCTCGGCGGCGATCTCGGTGGGGCCAAGGCCGCGGTTGATCAGGCGCAGGGTCTGGCTGTCAATGAAGGCATACATGTCGCGCTGATCGGCCAGGTATTCGCGGATCTGCGCGCCGCCCCAGGTGGGCCAGTGGTGCTGGGCAAACACCACTTCGGCTTGCTGGCCATAGCGCAACAGCGACTGGTCCAGGTAGTGCGCCCACACCTTGGCATCCCGCACCTGGGCGCCGCGCAGGGTCAGCACATTGTGCTGCACGTGGGAGGCGTTTTCGGCCATGCACAAGGCTTTGAACCGGGGGAACCACAGGTTCATTTCAGCAGGTGCTTCGGTGCCAGGTGTGAGCTGGAACTCGATATCGACACCATCGATGCGCAGGGTCTCGAAGGGTTTTTCGATCAGCCGGGTCGGGGCGATCAGGCTGACCGTGGCATTGGCCGGCACTCCCTTGCCCAGGCCGGCATCCACCTGGCCGCGTGGCCCGCGTGGCAACGGCGCGCCGTACATGTACTGCGCACGGCGCTTCATCGCCGGCCCAGCCAGCACGTTTTCGCTGATGGCATGCTCGAAGAACCCCTGCGGGGCGATGACCTGCACCTTGCCCGCCTTGACCTCGGCCTCGTCGATCACCCCACGCACACCGCCGAAGTGATCGACGTGCGGGTGGGTATAGATCACCGCCACCACCGGCCGCTGCGGGCGATGGCGGAAGTACATCGCCAAACCGGCCCGGGCGGTTTCCACCGACAGCAGCGGGTCCATCACGATCAGGCCGTGCTCGCCTTCGATGAGGGTCATGTTGGCCAGGTCCAGGCCGCGCACCTGGTAGATGCCGTCGGTGACCTTGAACAACCCGGCAATGGTATTGAGCTGCGCGATGCGCCACAGGCTCGGGTTGACCGTGGCCGGTGCCTCGCCCGTGAGGAAGGCGTAGCGCTGCAGGTCCCAGACCGTTTTGCCATCAGCATTGACCACGGCCCGGTCGGCGGCTTCAAGCAGGCCGCGGCGGGCATTGTCGAAATCGCTGCGGTCGGCGAAGGGCAGGCGCTGCAACCAATGTTGATTGCTCTGGCGGGTGAGGTCGGTGGCGTCCTTGGCGGGGCCTTCGGCCAGCGCCGCGTAGGGCAGGGCCAGGGCCAGCAGGCAGGGCAGTGTGCGTAGGCGCATGGGGTGGTCCTTGTTGTTCTGAGGGCGAACACTCTAAGGACAGAGCTCATTGGCGAACCAATACCACTCTTGCATGGCCACCCATGCCCAAATGCGATGGCTCAGCTGGCGCCAATCTCCATGATGCGCGCCACCAGCCAGGCCAGTGCCGGGTCGTGCTGGCGGTGGGCAAGGTACACCAGCTCCAGCTGGAAGGGCTGCAGGGCGAACGGCAGGTCCAATACCTGCAGCGGCAGCAGCCGGGCGAAATGGCGCGCCAGTGCGGTGGGCAGCACCACGCACAGGTCGGAGCTTGCGGCCAGGTGCGCGGCCTGCAGGTAATTGGGCGTGGTGTAGACGATGCGACGGGCCAGGCCCTGTTCACCCAGCCACTGGTCAACCATGCCGCGGGTCTGACCGCCGTGCACCCACAGGTGGCGCAGGCCCAGGAAGGCTTGCAGGTCGAGCGCGCCATCCACTTCGGGGTGGCCCTGGCGCACCGCCACGTGCAGGGTTTCGCTGCGCCAGTGGCGCCGCTCGTAGCGCGCGGGCACATCATCGAAGCGCCCCAGCACCAGGTCGAGGTCGCCTCGGTCCAGGGCCTCGACCGGCAGGTTGGGCGTCAGGTGCAGCACGTCCACGCGCAAATGCGGCGCGTGGGTCTGCAAGGTGGCCAGCAACCCGGGCATGCACAGCTGCTCGGCGAAGTCGGTGAGGGCGATACGCAACTGGCGGTGGCTGAGCTGCGGGTCGAAGCTGTCGCCGGCGCCGAGGGTCTGCTCGATCTGTTGCAGCGCCGCGCGGATCGGGCCTTCCAGGGCCAGGGCGCGCGGGGTGGGGCGCATGCGCCGGCCCACGCGCACCAGCAGCGGGTCGCCGAGCAGGTCGCGCAGGCGTGCCAAGGCATTGCTCACCGTCGGCTGGGTCAGGGCCAGCCGCTCGGCGGCGCGGGAAACGTTCTGTTCACGTAGCAGCATGTCCAGTACGCGCAGCAGGTTGAGGTCGAAGTTGGCTATATTCATGCAAAAAATACATGGGATGGAAAATGAGAATTTCAAAAATAGTAGGCGCCTGACTAGGGTGAGGGCAATGCCTTCATAACAGTCATCAGGAGCGTCACCCGTGAGTACTCCCTATAACATTCAGCAGGCGGCGGTGATTGGTGCCGGCACCATGGGCCGCGGCATAGTCATCAGCCTGGCCCGTGCAGGCCTACCGGTGCTGTGGCTGGATAACGACCCGCGTGCTACCGAAGCCGGCCTGGCGGTGCTTGCGCAGACCTGGGCACAGCAGGTGGCCAAGGGGCGTATTGACCAGGCCGGGGCCGACGCCTACCTGGCGCGGGTGCGCCAGGTTACGGCCTATGCCGACCTCGCCGAAGCCGACCTGGTGATTGAAGCGGTGTACGAGAACCTGGCGCTCAAGCAGGACATCTTCCGCACCCTGGACAGCACGCTCAAAGCCGAAGCCATCCTGGCCAGCAACACTTCGGCACTGGACATCGATGCCATCGCTGCCGTGACCCGTCGGCCCGAACAGGTACTGGGGCTGCATTTTTTCAGCCCGGCCCATGTGATGAAGTTATTGGAAGTGGTGCGCGGGGAGCGCACCTCGCCCGCAGTGCTCGATGCGGCCCAGGCCCTGGGGCAGCGCATGGGCAAGGAAGTGGTGGTGGCCGGCAACTGCCCGGGCTTCATCGGCAACCGAATGCTCGCCACTTACGCGGCCGAGGCGCGCAAGCTGCTGCTTGAAGGCGCCACGCCGCGGCAGGTGGACGAGGCGCTGCAGGCATTCGGCATGGCCATGGGCCCGTTCCGCATGTATGACGTGGTGGGCGTCGACCTGGAATGGCGGGCGCGCCAGCTGGCCGGCAAAGCCATGGATGCGCCTCTGCTGCAGGTCGACAATGCCCTGTGCGCGCTGGGGCGTTTCGGGCAAAAAGCCGGCCACGGCTACTACCGTTACGCCCCCGGCAGCCGCGAGGCCATGCACGACCCCGAGGTCGATGCACTGGTGCTCAAGGTCGCCCAGGACCTGGGCGTGCGCCGGCGGGTGATCGACGACGAGGAAATCCGTGAGCGCTGCCTGCTGGCGCTGGTCAACGAAGGGGCGAAGATTCTCGAGGCGTCGGTGGCCAGCTGCAGCGCCGACATCGACCGGGTGTACCTGCATGGCTATGGCTTCCCGGCAGAGGTCGGTGGGCCGATGCGCTGGGCCGACCAGCAGGGGTTGAGCCTGCTGTTGGCGCGGCTGGAACGCCTGCAAGGCCTGTTCGGCGAACATTGGCGCCCGGCCGGGCTGCTGATGCGCCTGGTGGCTGGGGGCAAGCAGCTGGCCGATGTGCGCGAGGGCCGCGCATGAGCTACCGAGCCCCCCTGCGTGACATGCACTTCGTCCTGCACGAACTGTTCGATGTGACGGCGCACTGTGCCCGCCTGGGCAACGAGCTGGACCGCGAAACCATTGATGGCATCCTCGAACAAGGCGCGCGGTTTGCCGGCGAGGTGGTTGCGCCGCTTAACCGCCAGGGCGATGAGCAGGGCTGCCGCCTGGAGCAAGGCGCTGTGTGCACCCCCGATGGCTTTCGCCGGGCCTACCGGCAATATGTGCAGCAGGGCTGGGGTGGCATGACCGGCCCCGTGGAGCACGATGGCCAGGGGCTGCCGCAAATGGTCGCGGCGTGCTTTCACGAAATGCTGATGGGCGCGTCCCTGTCGTTTCGGATCTATTCCGGCCTGACCGAGGGCGCCGTGCTGGCCTTGCATCGGCATGGCAGCGCAGCGCTCAAGCGCGATTACCTCGGCAAGCTGGTCAGCGGCGAATGGGCCGGCACCATGTGCCTGACCGAGCCACAGGCCGGCACCGACCTCGCGCTGCTGCGCACCCGCGCCGAGCCGCAAGGCGATGGCAGCTACCGCATCAGCGGCAGCAAGATCTTCATCAGCGGCGGCGACCAGGACCTGACCGACAACATCGTCCACCTGGTGCTGGCGCGCCTGCCGGATGCGCCGGCCGGTGTGCGTGGCATCAGCCTGTTTCTGGTGCCCAAGTTCGAATGCACCGGTAGCGGTGGGCTAGGCGCGCGCAACGCCGTCGAATGCGGTGCGCTCGAGCACAAGATGGGCATCAAGGGTGCAGCGACCTGCGTGATGAACTTCGAGGGCGCCCGCGGCTGGCTGGTGGGGGAGGCTAACCAGGGCCTGGCCTGCATGTTCACCATGATGAACGATGCGCGGTTTCAGGTTGGCCTGCAGGGGCTGGGCATCGCCGAGGCGGCCTTCCAGGGTGGCCTGGCCTATGCCCGCGAGCGCTTGCAGTCGCGCAGCCTGGCTGGGCCGGTGGCACCCGAGCGCAATGCCGACCCGATCATCTGCCACCCGGACGTGCGGCGCATGCTGCTGACCCAGAAAACCCTCAGCGAGGGCTGCCGCATGCTGGCGGCCTTTGCAGCGCAAGCGCTGGATCAGGAGCACGGTGCCCCGCAGCCAGACGTGCAAGCGGCCGCCGGGCGCCGGGCGGCGTTGCTGATCCCCATTGTCAAAGCCTTCCTCACCGATGTCGGCCAGGAGGTCGCCAGCCTGGGGGTGCAGCTGTACGGGGGGCATGGCTATATCCGCGAATGGGGCATGGAGCAGCTGATGCGCGACAGCCGTATCACCCAGTTGTACGAAGGCACCAACGGCATCCAGGCGTTGGACCTGATCCGCCGCAAGGTGCTTGGCGATGGTGGCGAGCAGTTGCGCCTGCTCATCGATGAGTTGCTCGAAGCGGCTCGCGGCTGCGCTGCCGACGAGCTGGCCGGGATGGCCCAGGTGGTCGTCCAGCGCCTGCAGGAATGGCGCAACCTGAGCGCCGAGGTGGTCGATGCCTGCCGCTGTGACCCGCAGGAAATCGGCGCAGTGTCGGTCGACTTCCTTGCCTACTCGGGCTACGTGCTGCTGGCCGCGCTGTGGCTGCGCGCTGGCGTAACGGCCAGCGCGGCACTGGCCGCAGGCAGCGCAGACAGTGCCTTCTACCAAGCCAAGCTGCACGCCGCAGGCTTCTACTGGCGGCGGGTATTGCCGCGCGCAAATGCCCACTGCGAGGCGTTGCGCGGCGGCGCACAGTGCCTGATGAGCCTGGATGAAGCGCACTTCGCCTTTTGACTCTGCCCAGCTGTTCACCCACAACAACAAGAGGAACATGAGCATGCAGCCTTTCAGTTTTGCCACCACCCCTCATCTGCTGTGCGAACCCGGTGCCGCCGGGCGCCTGGCGCAGCTGTGCCAGCAACGCGGCGTGCGCCGTGTGCTGATCGTGACCGACCCGGGCATTGTCAACCTGGGCATGCTCGATGATTTACTGCCAGGGTTCACCCAGGCTCACCTGAGCGTGGCGATCTTCGGTGAGGTCAGCGCCGACCCCAGCCATGCCTGCGTGCTGGCCGCGGTGGGCCGGGCGCGGCATATCGGCGCCGAGCTGATCGTAGGTTTCGGTGGCGGCAGCTCCATGGATGTCGCCAAGCTGGTGGCGCTGCTGGCACACCCCGCCTGTGACCAGACCCTGGAGGCGGTCTATGGCATCGACCAGGTCAAGGGCCAGCGCCTGCCACTGATCCAGGTGCCGACCACCGCCGGGACCGGCTCCGAGGTCACCCCGGTCGCCGTGATCACCACCGGCGAGGCGGCCAAGATGGCGGTCATTTCGCCGCTGTTGCTGCCTGACCTGGCGCTGCTCGACGCCGAGCGCACCCTGGGCCTGCCACCGGCGATCACTGCGGCCACCGGTATCGATGCCATGGTCCATGCCATCGAGGCCACCACCAGCCGGTTCAAGCGCAACCCGGTGTCCAGCCTGTTGGCCCGCGAAGCGTTGGGGCTGCTGGCCGGCAACCTCGACCAGGCGGTACACAACGGTGGCAACCTGGCGGCGCGCCAGGCCATGCTGCTGGGCGCCTGCCTGGCCGGGCAGGCATTTGCCAACGCGCCGGTGGCGGCGGTGCATGCGCTGGCTTACCCGCTGGGGGCGCGCTACCACGTGCCGCACGGGCTGGCCAATGCGCTGGTGCTGCCCCACGTGATGCGCTTCAACCGGCGCGAGGCGTTCGCCGACTATGCGGCATTGGCGCCGGCACTGCTGGGCGAGCGCCTGGTGCCTGGCGACCCCCATGACCTGTGCAGCCAGTTCATCGATGAGCTTGCGCAGCTCGCGCCACGCTGCGGCCTGCCCAGCCGGCTGCGTGATGTCGGTGTACCGCGGCACAGCCTGCCGCTGCTGGCCGAGGATGCCCTGCAACAGCAACGGCTGCTGGTCAACAACCCGCGCAAGGTCACCCTTGCCGATGCCTTGGCCCTCTACCAGGCGGCGTTCTGACCATGGCCAGGGAGCGCCCGCTGCGCGGCGCCTACCGCCACTTCCAGCCGATCACCACGCGCTGGCATGACAACGACGTGTATGGGCATGTGAACAACGTCGTCTATTACGGGTTTTTCGACAGTGCCGTGAATACCTGGCTGATCGAACATGCCGGCCTGGATATCCACCACGACCCGGTGGTGGCCTACGTGGCCGGGTCCGCCTGCGACTATTTTGCCGCCGTTGCCTTCCCGCAACGCATCGAAGTGGGCATCGCCGTGGAGCGTCTGGGCAACAGTTCGGTGCACTACACGCTGGCCGTGTTCGTCGAGGGCGAACCTGAAGCCTGCGCGGCCGGCCGTTTCACCCACGTTTTCGTCGACCGTCGCGACAACCGCCCGGTCGCCATCCCCGCCAGGCTGCGCAGCGCTCTCGGCAGCCTGATCGCGTCGCCCGACCCATCCAGCCATAACGAACCGGCATGGCATTGATCCGAAGACGCTATTTGTGAGGGGCGTTCAACCTGCCTGATACTTCTGGTCACCGACACCGCCGGCCTGGGCGGCCGGCGCGTCCGCGCTGAACCCATCATTTCCCTCTCTAATAAAACAACAAGAGGTTAAGAGTGAGCGCAACCCTACTTTTCTGCCGGCGCCGCGCGCCGCTGGCGGCACTGTGCTGCCTGCTCGCCACCCCGGTGGCGGGCGTGCAATTCGACGTTGGCCCGTTACAGGGGCGTTTCGACTCGGCCCTGTCGTTCGGCAGCGCAGTCAGCACCGCCAACCCCGACAAACAGCAGTTGCAGGCGGCCAATGGCAACGACGGGCGACGCAACTACCGGGCGGGCGATGTGTTCTCGGCGATCTTCAAAGGCACCCACGACCTGGAGCTGCGGCGCGACAACCTCGGTGTGTTCCTGCGCGGCAGCTACTGGTACGACACCGCGCAGCGTGACCACAGCCAGCGCGCAGTCGATATCGACGACCACGATCGCCAGGTATCGGCGAAAACCGCAGGCGCGGAGCTGCTCGATGCCTTCGCCTATGCCCTCTACGACATCGACGGCGAGCCCGGTTCGCTGCGCCTGGGCAAACAGGTGGTCAATTGGGGGGAAAGCCTGTTCATCCAGGGCGGGCTGAACGTGATCAACCCTTTCAACCAGGCGGCGCTGCGTCGGCCAGGCTCCGAGGTGAAAGACGCCCTGGCGCCGGTCAACCTGGTGTATGTCACGCAAAACCTCAACCAGGCGCTGTCTTTCGACGCCTTTTACCAGCTGGACTGGGAACAGGCCCGGCTGGACAACTGCGCAACGTTCTTTTCCGGCAACGACTTCATGCCCGAGGGCTGCCGGGGCCTGGATGTCGGCGGGCAGATGGTCACCAACCCGGCCGTTTCGCAGGCCCTGGCCCCGTTCGGTGTGACGCTGACGGAGGAGGGCGTGCGGGTGCCCCGGGGCGCCGACCAGGATCCGCGCAATGGCGGCCAATGGGGTTTTTCGCTGCACTGGTACGTCGAACGGCTGGATACCGAGTTCGGCCTGTTCGCCGCCAACTACCACAGCCGCTCCCCCTACCTGGGCACGGTCAGCAGCCGCTACTACGCCAATACGGGTTTTGCCAGGGAGCTGTGCGGCAATGTCGGTGTGGCGCTGGCCAACTGCGGCGCCTTCCTGGCTTCCAGCAACGGGCAGACCCTGGCCGGTGCATTGCGCATGGGCACTTCCCGATACCAGGCGCAATACCCGGAGGACATCCGCCTGTACGGCCTCACCTTCGCCACCACCCTGCGCAACGGTACCGCCGTGCAAGGGGAGGTGAGCTATCGGCCGAACATGCCGGTACAACTCAACGGCAACGATGTGTTGCAGTCGTTGCTCAATGCCCCCGGCCGCAGCCCGCTGAACGCCGATGGTCTGCGCCCGGCAACCGACAGCACGCCGTTCGACGGTTACCGGCGCAAGCAGGTTACCCAGGCCCAGGTGTCGGCCGTGCAGGCGTTCAGCCAGGTCATGGGCGCCAACCAGCTGCTGCTGATGGGCGAGGTGGGCGCCACCTATGTCGGTGGGCTGGAGGGGCGTTTCGGGGCCCGGTATGGCCGCTCCGGTGCCTATGGCAACGGCGAACTGGCCGACAACAGCCTGTGCCTGGCGATTTCGAAAAGCCCGGGCGACTGCAACGGCGAGGGTTTTGTCACGCCTTTCTCGTGGGGGTACCGGCTGCGCGCGACCTGGAGCTACCCGAACCTTGTCCAGGGCCTGGACATTCGCCCCAGCCTGGCCTGGGCCCATGACGTCAAAGGCTACTCACCCGCTGACGGCTCGGCCTTCAACGAAGGCTCGCGCTCCATCAGCCTGGGCGTGGACGTCAGCTTGGCCACTCAGTACTGGGCAAGCCTGGCCTACACCGATTACCTCGACGGCGATTACGGCACCCGCGGCGACCGCGATTATGTCGCGTTCAGTGTGGGTGCCAATTTCTAGTACAACCAAGGAGCAAGACAATGTCCAAGCGCAGCATGCAGCCATCATCCGCCAACCTGCCCGGCATCGCCCTGATACTGGCCGGTGCGCTGGCACCAGGGCTGGCGGTCGGGGCACCGACCGGGCAGGGCGTGATGCAGGGGTTCCCACCAGCACCGGAATTGCGCGTCAACCAGGCCAACGCCTTTCAGCCACCGTACTTGCGCTGGTCCATGCGCCACGCCCGCGAGGTGTCGCCCACCCGTGGCATCGGCCGCGCGGCCACACCGCTGGCTTTGGCCGAAGGCAGCGCGGCGGCGCTCGACCAACTGGCCTTCCGCGCCGGCGACCAGCCGTTGACCCTGGCCGGTTACCTTCAGCAAACCAGCACCGACGGCTTGATCGTGCTGCATCAGGGCAAGGTGGTGTATGAGCATTATCTGGAAGGGTTCCAACCCGGCCAGGCGCATATCTGGGCGTCAATGACCAAGTCGGTCACCGGCCTGATCGCCGCCCAGTTGATCGCCGAGGGTGCGCTGGACCCGCAGCGCACACTGGCGCATTACGTGCCGGAACTGCGCGGCACGCCGTTCGGCGAGGCGACGGTGCAGGCCAACCTGGACATGCAGGTGGCGGTGGAGTACCCACCACAGATGCCGCCGGACCTCGGCCTGTTTGCCGCCACCGGCCTGATACCGCGGCGCGAGGGCATGCCAGGGGATATCTACAGCTTCCTCCAGCAGGTGCAGCAGGCGCCTCACCCGGGTAGCGAGGCGCCGTTCTTCTACCAGAACGGCTCACCGGAAGCGCTGGCATGGGCGTTGCGGCGCATTACCGGGCTCAACTGGGCGCAACTGGTCGAGCAGCGCTTGTGGTCACGCTTCGCCGAGGACGATGCCTACGTGCAGGTCGACCCGCTGGGCACCGAAATGGCCAGTGGCGGCATCAGCTGCAACCTGCGTGACACCGCCCGCTTCGCCGAGCTGGTGCGCCGCGAACTGGCCCGCGATGCCAGGGGCGACAGCTTCACCCAGGCGGTGCACAGCACATTCCAGCCTGCGGACCCGGCGGTGTTCGCCCAAGGCAACCTCGGCCCCGGCCGCCCGGGTTACGGCTACCGCAATTACTGGTACCAGAAGAACGACGGTGACGGTTCGGTCGAGGCCAGTGGGCGCTTCGGTCAGAAAATCTATATCAACCCCCGCCGCGAAGTGGTGATCGTGAAGCTGTCAGCAACGGCCGATCAGGCCCGGCGCGCCACCCGTGCCGACGGCGAGGTAAAAGCCCCTGCGCGCGTCGTCGACTCGCCCGCTGCGTTCAACAGCATGGTGGGTGCGGTGCTGGCGGCCTTGCCGGGTTAAAGTGTCTTTACTGCAATTGAACCTGGCATCGTGACTGGAGGCGTTGCAATGACAAAGACCGTTGTGAAATCCCGCTTCGAAGCAACGCTTCTTCGTCCGGCAAACCCTGGGAATGATTCGTCATGGGCCTTCGTGGTCCTGCCAAAAGAGGCAAGTGCACGGCTTCCCAGGCGAGGAAGGACCACAGTTGAAGGCACAATGAATGGATACCCTTTCCAGGCAACCCTTGAACCGGATGGTCAACTGAGCCATTGGCTGCAGATCAGCGCTGCGTTACTAGAAGCTGCAAATGCGGCCATTGGGGACATCGTTGAACTGGAGTTGACCCCGGTCAAGAAAGAGCCCGAACCTGACATCCCCCCCGATTTTCAGGAGGCACTGGCAGCCACGCCTGAGGCGCGTCTGGTCTGGACCAATACGACGACCCTCGCACGAGTAGACTGGATACACTGGATCACGTCAGCCAAGCAGGCCCACACGCGGGCAAAACGAATAGCCAACGCATGCGATATGCTTGCCTCCGGCAAGAAGCACGTTTGCTGTTTCGACCCGTCTGGTTACTACAGCAAGGCCTTGCGTGCGCCTGAGGCGCAAGATTGATAAATGCCGCCGCAGGTGGAAATCCTGAAGCACCAAGGGTCAAGCACCCCATCCAACATGGCTCGATAGCGGCAAGCATACTCATGGATCGAAAAGCAAACCCGTCATCCACTGCTGATTGGGTCATACGCAGCACTACGCCTGGCAGCGTGGAGCGTATCGAAGCCTGGTTTGGTGGCCATGGCTACGACCCGCATCGTCACGACACGTACTCGATAGGCCGTACCCTTGCCGGTGTTCAGAGCTTTCACTACAAGGGGGCGCTGTGCCACGGCGTGCCAGGCAACACACTGGTGCTGCACCCGGATGAAGTACATGACGGCATGGCCGGCACGGAGGTGGGCTTTCGCTACCGGATGGCCTATATCGACCCGTCGTTGATCCAGAACGTGCTCGGGGGCGAACCGTTGCCTTTCATCGCTGGCGGGCTCTCTTGCGACCCCCGTTTGTATCGCGCCAGCGAGGCGTTCGTACAAGCCTTGGACCATCCTCTGGAAACACTGGAGGAGCAGGACGCCGTGTATGACCTGGCAATGGCGCTGCGTGCCGTGGGCGGTAAGCCACGTGGCCGCAAACGTCTGGATTACCGCAGCGCCGAGCGAGCCAGAGCGTTCATCATGGAGCATCTGCACGTAGGCATCACGCTGGAGATGCTCGAACAGGCCAGCGGGCGTGAGCAATGGAGCTTGTCGCGGGACTTTCGCGCCCTGTACGGCACCAGCCCTTACCGGTTTGTCACGCTACGGCGCCTGGATTGTTTACGCAGGCTGATCCTGGATGCTTCACCCTGGTCGATGCCGCCCTCGCCGCAGGGTTTCACGATCAAAGCCACATGACCCGGCACTTCACTCGCACCTACGGCGTGCCACCCCTGCGTTGGCTGGAACGCTTGCGTGCTTCTCGCTGAGGTGCAGGATCGTGCAAGAAAGGCGTGTTTCCCATTCGATAGGCTGGTCGCTCCAACTAGAGAGGATCTGCCATGTCCGGCATACATCAGCAATGCGTACCGCAACCTGTGAACCTGACTCAAAAAGCTTCGCTTATCGAGCAGCAGTGGAGTCCACGGGTGGTCGCGGAAATGAACGACTACCAATTCAAGGTGGTTCGCATCGAAGGTGAATTCATTTGGCACTCGCACCCCGAGACCGATGAAGCGTTTCTGGTACTCGAAGGCCTCTTGCGCATCGATCTCCCAGAGGGCTGCGTGCATGTGAAGCCGGGCGAGCTGTATGTGGTGCCGCGTGGTGTAGAGCACAGAACAGCAGCAGAGACGGAGACGAAACTCATGATGATCGAGCCGCGAGGCGTGTTGAATACCGGTCATGAAGGCGGGGAGCGAACGGCTGTGAATGACGTTTGGATCTGAGTTGACGTCTGTAATATTGGCTAGCTGCCTTCAGGTCTGAAGCGGACACCTATCCGGCATGGAGGGGCCGCTTCGCGATCGACCGCTTTCGACCCATAGCGGACGTTCTGCCACCAATGCTAGGTAAATTATTAATCTCTATGAGCTGAGGGCGAACATTTGCGTGCACAAGGATGTATAGCGGGTAGTTGATCAGCCGCTTGAGAGTGCCCCCAAGAACCTCGTATCATTGCGAATGATTAACACCTGCACTTTATTCTGATCACGGAAGCGAGGAGCCATCGTGTTGCCTTCCCCTGCTATCGCACCTGAAACACGCGAGCGTATCGCTGGTCTTTACCGTGATCATCACCTCTGGCTTCTTAGTTGGCTGCAACGGCGGCATCACTTCGGTGACCAGGCCTCCGACGTCGCACAGGACACCTTCTTGCATGCGATTCTGCGCCCGCAGCAGATTGCCGGGTTGCGACAACCCAGGGCTTGGTTGAGCAGCGTAGCGAGAGGGCTATTGATCGACCGCTATCGCCGGCAAAAGCTTGAGGCCGCCTATCTGCAGGCGCTGGCGCAGTTGCCTGAGGCTGAAGTGCCCTGTGCTGAGCGACAACTGATGCTGTTGGAGACGCTGATGCAGATCGACGCCATGCTTGACGGCCTTGGACCGAAGGTACGCATGGCGTTTCTGCTGTCGCGCCTGGAGGGGCTCAACTACCAAGAGATTGCCGTCCGCCTGGAGGTCAGCCTGAGCAGTGTTGAGAAGTACATGGCCAAGGCCATTCGTCACTGCTACCAGCTCACACTCGAAACATGACAGACAAGGTCCTCGATCAAGCCATCGACTGGCTGGTGAAACTCGAGTCCTCACAACACGCTCCGAGCGTGAGTGCAGCGTGCATGGCTTGGCGTCAGGCGGATCCAAGGCATGAGGCACGCTGGCAAGCCCTGCTGGAGGCTCAAGCCTGTTTCCCACTCGCGCGAGAGTTACCGCCTGGTGTCGCAATCACTACATTGGGTAATCAGGGGCGCCGCACGGCAATCAAGGCGCTCGGCTTGGGCCTTCTTGGCCTGGGCATGGCGGGTGGTGCCTTGCAGCAGTCGCCGTGGCGCACCAGTTTCGCCGATTACAGCACCAACACCGGCGAGCGGCTCCGCTTCGTACTGGCCGACGGCAGTACGGTGCAACTCGACAGCAGGAGTGCCGTGGATGTAAGGCTCGATTCGCGCGAGCGCCGAATCACACTGCGAGAAGGACAGGCGTACGTACAAACGGCCCTCGGCGCGTTGCAGCGCCCGCTATGCGTAACTACGGCGCAAGGGCGCTATGAGACTACCGACGCAGCCTTTAGCCTTTGCCAGGAAAACGGCTACACGCGGTTGACCGTTGACCAGGGCAGTGTTGCCGTTCTGTTTCCGGGCCAGGCGTCAGCACAGGCGCATGCCGGGCAGCAATGGCGCATCGACAGGGCCGGCCCCCAACTTGTCGAGCGGCCGACATTCGAGGGCTCTGCCTGGGTTCGTGGCGTGTTGATCACCCAGGACATGCTCCTGCCAGACCTGGTCGAGCAGTTGGCTCGCCAACGTGTAGGCTGGGTGGGTTGTGACCCTGCCGTGGCTGGGCTGAAGATCTCTGGCGTATTTCAGCTCGACGATACAGACAATGCCCTGCGCACCCTGACCCACACGCTGCCTGTACGCCTGGTCTGGCGTACGTCGTTGTGGGTACGCATCGTTCCCGCCTGAAAAAAATGCCGGGTTATTTACGGGATTTCGCCGGCTCCTTCGACAAGAAGAAAAAGCCCGCACTTTTCAGGAGCCACAACTCGATGGATCTGCTATCCCGTTACCGTCCCGCCTTGCTTGCCCAGGCCATCTGCATTGGCACGATGTCCAGCCTCTGCCAAATGGCTCAGGCGCAGCAACCTGCACAGCTCTATAACTTGCCCGCAGCACCACTGGCCCAGGCGTTGAACCGCTTTGCCGAGCAGTCCGGCATCAGTCTGCCGTACACTCCGAACATGGTCGAAGGCAAACAGGCACAAGCAGTCAACGGCGAGATGCCTGCCGGCATGGCACTTCACCTGCTGCTAGAGGGCACCGGTTTGACAGCAACGCAGGCCGCGGATGGCAACTGGTCCTTGCAACCGCTGACAAATGACGGCGGATCTGCACTGGAACTGGGCAGTATCCTCATCGAAGGTCAGGGCATGGGCATGATGACCGAGAATACCGGCTCGTACACCACTGAGAAGGTCAGTATCGGCTCCAAGACCCCGACAAGCCTGCGGCAAACACCGCAATCGGTGTCGGTGATCACCCACCAGGTCATCGAAGAGCAGCGTATGACTGACCTTGCCGATGCTATGAAGATTACCCCCGGCATCACGGTGAAGAACAACAACTTCCGCCTTTCGGATTTTTACTCGCGCGGCTTCAAGGTAGAGAACATCCAGATTGACGGTGCTGCACCGATGGCCTTGGGTACTACGTCGGGCAGCTTCTACTCGAACAAGAACTACGACATGGTCGAGTTCGACCACGTAGAAATACTGCGGGGTTCGTCCGCCCTGTTCGGTGGTACCGGTGACCCGGGTGGCATGATCAACCTGGTGCGCAAACGCCCTCTGGACACCTACCAGCTCAAGGTCGACCTGTCGGCCGGCAGCTGGGACAACTACCGCACCCAGTTCGACGTCACTGGCCCGTTGGGTTTCGACGGCAAACTGCGTGGTCGCCTGGTAGCCGCCTACACCGACCGCCAGTATATGCTCGACGACCGTGCCACTGAAAAACCGATCGTCTACGGTATTCTGGAGGCCGACATCACGCCAGACACCATGCTGACCGTCGGTGGCCGCACCGAGCGCATTCACGAAACCGGTTCCGGCACTGGCTTGCCGCGCTATGCCACCGGCGCCGACCTGGGCCTGTCGCGCAACACCAGCCTGACCGAGAGCTGGGCCTATCTGGATGGCCGCTCACAGGAGGTGTTCGCCAAGGTCGACCACAAGTTCAATGACGACTGGAAAGCCAACGTCACCTACACCCAGACCCTGGACTCCGGCTTCGGCAAGAGTGCGTTCAACTTCGGTTCGGTCAACCCGGTCACTCTCGATGGTCCGGCCTGGAGCGGCAACGTCAACCAGTACCGCAGCGACCAGAAGCTTTGGGATGCCAACATCGCCGGTAAATTCCAGGCATTCGACCTGCATCATGAGTTCCTCATGGGAGTCGACTATCAAAAAATTACCAGCCAGTGGGAAGGCACCATGCAGTCGGCCGGTTCCGGTGGCGGCATCGACGTGTTCGACCCAAGCTCCACGCCGTGGCCGATGCCGGCGACTAACAAAGATTTCTACCGCGACTACAGCCCTAACACCCAGACCCAGTACGGCCTGTACTCCACCCTGCGCCTTCAACTGGCCGAGCCGTTGCACTTGATCGTCGGTGCCCGGGCCCAGCGCTACAAGTTCGAGCAGCTGTACCGCGCGCGCAGCAACGGTGTGTGGAGCGTACAGTCCGACATCGACACCCGCGAGCCCACGAAGCTGGTGCCCTACGGGGGCCTGGTCTACGACCTGAACGACGAGTGGTCGACCTACGTCAGCTATTCCGAGATCTACAAGCCGCAGCAGAACAAGCTGCAAGGTCCACTGCCAGGCAGCTCGATCGAAGCGATGAAGGGCAAGACCTACGAAACCGGGATCAAGGGCGAGCTGTTCAATGGTGCGGTGAATGTTTCGTTTGCGCTGTACTACACCAAGCGTAACAACGAGGCGGTGGTCGACCCGAACTACACGCTCACCAACGTGCTGTTCGGTGGCAACTGTTGTTACCTGACCCAAGGCGAAGTGGTCAGCAAGGGTATCGACATGGAACTGACCGGCGAGATCCTTCCGGACTGGAATGTGCTGGCCGGCTACACCTACAACAACAATCGCAACCGCCAGGACAACACTGCGTTCAGCAGCATTACGCCTAAGCACCAGTTCAAACTGTGGAGCACCTACCAGCTGCCCGGCCAGTTCCACGACTTCAAGGTCGGTGGTGGCGCGATCGTGCAGAGCGCGAATCTGGTCAACGGTACCGCCAGTGTGATCGACAGCGCCGGTAATGTGCTGCGCAACGAAGCCTACGACTACCGTCAGGGCGGTTACGCGGTGTGGAACGCGCTCGTCGAGTACAAGATCGACGATCACTGGACCTTGGCCTACAACGCCAACAACATCTTCGACAAGACCTACTACGCAACGTTAGGTTCTTCGGCGTCTGGCAACTGGTATGGCGAAAAGCGCAATCACATGCTGACCCTTCGTGGCACATTCTGGTAAGTGGTGACTGATTATCTGGAGGGGCTGTAGGGGGTAAGATTCAAAGCTTCCCACTGGCCGCTTTGGGTCGAAAGCGGCCATTCAGGACCGGCCGCTTTCGACCCATTGCAGACATTCATCCGGCATCCTCATCATTGCGAATGATTCTCACAGTCAGTATGCTCACTCCACAAAAAATGGATGTCACCTCTCTCGGAGCGCGCAGTGGCCGACAAAATGGAGCAGTTGTTTCGCCTTTACCACCGCGAACTCCAGCAACTCGCCTACCGTCGTCTCGGTGATCGTGATCTGGCTGCGGATCTGACCCAAGACACTTTCCTGCGTTATGTGAGCCTCGACCGCCAAGAACGGACTCAGAGCATCAGCAATCCGCAGTTCTTCCTGATCCGGATGATGCGCAACCTGATCATCGACTTTTGTCGCAGCCGTTCGCGGCGTGGTACTCAGGCATCGTTGCACGATCTTCAGGATGAGTTGCTCGACTCCAGTCCGGGGCCAGCTGAGCTTCTGCTTTTGCGCGAGCAGTTGCGCCTGCTGCACAACGCTTTGGACGAGTTGCCCGAAAAATGCCGCCACGCACTGTTGCTCAACCGCATCGACGGGCTGGGGCACACGGAAATTGCCGAACGGCTTGGCGTTTCACCGAGCATGGTCAGCAAGTACATCATGCGGGCGTTGAGTCACTGCGCCAGCCGCCTAGGGCTGATGGAAGACTAAGTGAACGTGCCTGATTCTCAAGCCACACAGTCTGCCCTGCGCGAACAAGCCTTGCAGTGGCTGGTCGACCTGCACTCGGGCGACAAGCAGAAGGTCGACTGGGAGGGTTACCTGCAATGGTGCGAAACCTCGCCGGGGCATCAGCGGGCAGCACAGGCGGCTGAACGGCTGTGGGAGCAGTTGGGTAGCGCCCTACAATGCCCCGTATCACGCCCCCAGCGCCTGCCGGTTTTGGGCTTGGTGCTGGCGGTGGGACTTGCCTGCGGGCTGACATGGCAGGCAGCCGAGAACGGCTGGATGGCGGACCAGCGCACGGGAGTGGGTGAACGCCGTACGCTGCAACTGGCGGATGGCTCGCGCCTGGAACTGGCACCGCAGACGCGAGTGGACGTCGATGTAGATGGATCGCGGCGAGTGCTGCGACTTTATAGCGGCGAGCTGTACGTGCAGGTCGCTGCTGATCCAAAGAGGCCTTTCGACGTCGAGGCGGGCGAGGGGCGCATGCGCGCATTGGGCACCGCTTTCGATGTGCGTCGGCAGGACAGCAGTGTCCATCTGGTGGTCACTGAACATGCGGTGCGGGTAGACGTGCAAGCCAACGATGCCGTGCAAACGGCTGAGGTTCAGGAAGGCCAGGCGCTGGACTATGACGACAACGGCGTGTCCCAGCCATACGCAGTAGACGCGAGTGCCGAAACTGCCTGGCTGCATGATCGTCTCGTCTTCAACAACCGCACGCTTGGTGATGTGCTTGACGCCATGAAACCTTATCACTCAGGGCTGATCTGGATCCGCGACGCAGAGCTGCGCCAATTGCCGGTGACCGGCATCGTCGGCACCAATGACTTGCCGGCACAGTTGCAGCTGTTGCAACGCTCGCTCCCTGTGCGGATTCGCCAACTGCCCTGGCTGACCCTCATCGAACGCGACAACACCAGGGTGCGTGTGTCTCGCTGAAAATTTTTTGCTATCGCGCTGTCGGCTTTTTGCAGCCTGTCGTCTTTCCCTGTCGAGAGTGATTTTTATTTCGCTGATTTCAGCAAGGGGAGACACATGCAGCACTTGATTCGCCGGACAGCCCTGAGCCTCGCCATTACCACCATTGCCGCCTTTGCCATGACTACTGCGACGCAGGCGGCCGAACGCACTCAGAGCACGCTCCACACCTTTAACATTGCTCCAGGTTCGCTGGACCAAGCTTTGACGCGTTTTGCCGACCAGGCAGGTCTGAGGCTGATGGTGGCCAGCGAGGTACTGAAGGGGCAGGAGAGCAAGGGATTGAGCGGGCAGTTCAGCGCCGGTGAAGGGGTTCAGCGTTTGCTCGGTGGAAGCGGACTGAAGGCGAGTTTCAATGGTGACATCCTTTTGATCGAAAAAGTCCAAGTCGGCGACAAGGCCCTGGAGCTGGGGTCGACCATCATCCAAAGCCAGGGCCTTGGACTGACGACAGAAAATACCGGTTCCTACACCGCAGGCGCTGTATCGGTTGGGGGTAAAACTCCCGTGGCGCTGCGTGAGATTCCCCAATCGGTCTCGGTGTTGACCCGGCAGAACATCGAGGATCAGGGCATCACCAACATGGAACAGGCGCTGGATAAACTGACCGGCATCACCGTGGTAGGCGGCAACGGCGTAGATACCAAGTTCTACTCCCGTGGTTTCGAGGTCACCAGCGTGCAGACTGACGGCGGTGCTCCGGCGATCCGCCAGCAGAACTATCAGTCGTTGCCAGACATGGCCATGTATGACCATATCGAGATCCTGCGAGGCTCTGATGGCCTGTTCAGCGGGACCGGTGAGCCTGGCGGCACCCTCAATCTGGTGCGTAAGAAGCCATTGGCGTTCAACCAGCTCAAGACCACTACCTCGGCGGGCAGCTGGGACAACTATCGCCAGGAGGTCGATGTCACCGGGCCGCTCGGTTTAGATGGTCGCTTGCGTGGGCGAGGTGTGGTCGCCGTCGAAGATCGCGATTATTTCTACGACACCACCAACAGCAAGAAAGAAATCTACTATGGGATCCTTGAAGCCGACCTCACACCGGATACGCTGCTGACGTTTGGCGGCAGTCACCAGTGGCGCAAGATAAAGGGTTACTGGGACAGTGGACTGCCTCGGTACAACACTGGCGACGACATTGGTTTGTCCCGCGACACATCACTGGGCGCGGACTGGTCCACAGCAAACTACGAAACCAACGAGCTGTTCGTCAAACTGGAGCACGCCTTCAATGAAGACTGGAAGGTCAACGGCAGTTATACACGTTACAGCCAAGACATCACCCAGAACATCGGCCAGGCAACCGGTACCCTCGACAGCACGACTGGAAGAGGCTCGCTGTTCTCACGCTGGGGGCGCAATTACACCATTGACCAAGACCTTTACGACGCCAACGTCTCCGGGCGCTTTCGTGCATTCGGCCTGGAGCACGAGGTGCTGTTCGGTATCGACCATCAGGAAACCCGGCGCGGTTTCGAGTCATTCCGTCTAGGCATGGCCAACATCCCGGTCGACCCACGTCAGGACGACATCAGCAATCAGCCTGAAGGTGCCATGCCTGGGATGTACATCAACTTCCCCGCATGGAACCAGCGTAAGAGCGGCGCCTACGCTACCCTGCGCGCGCAGCTGGCCGAGCCGTTAAAACTGATTGTTGGTGCGCGTTATTCGGACTACGACGACAACATCACCAGCGTGACGCCATCCGATGGCCAAGTTTACCCTACCGGCGGCAAGGAGAGCGGGGTGATCACCCCGTTCGGTGGGCTTGTCTACACTCTGAACGAGCAGTGGTCGGTCTATACCAGCTACAGCCAGATTTACACCCCGCAGACCAACTACTTGGGCACCGATCACCAGTCGCTCAAGCCTATGACGGGTGATACTTATGAGGTGGGCACTAAAGCCGAGTTGTTCGACAAAAAAGCCAACCTCTCGCTGGCGGTCTACTACACCAAGCGCGAGAACGAGGCCATGCTGCTCAATTCCGAAACCGTGATCGGCAACCCATGCTGCTACGAAGACGGTGGCAAGATTGTCAGCAAAGGCTTCGATGCCGAGATCACCGGCGAGCTTCTGCCGAACTGGCAGGTCGGGGCGGGTTACACTTTCAATATCAACGAGCAGGTCAAGACCGGCACAGCGTCCAACCGAGGCAAACCGCTGAGCACTCAAACACCGAAGCATTTGCTCAAGCTGTTCACCAGCTATCGCCTGCCAGGGGATCTGGACCACTGGAAGCTTGGCCTCGGCGCCAATATCCAGAGCCGAAACTACGTCAGCGGAACCTCTTCTGTAAAGGATGCGTTCGGAAACACCGTCACCACCGTGAATCCATTCGAGTACGAGCAGCCAGGCTATGCCGTGTGGAACGCTCTGGTCGATTACGAAATCGACAAGCACTGGACGGCATCGGTTAACGTCAACAACATCTTCGACAAGAAGTACTACCAGACCGTGGGAACCAACGCGATGAACAATTGGTACGGTAACCCCCGTGAATACCTGTTGACCTTGCGTGGTACGTTCTAAGCCCGATCTGTAGGCCTTAATGCAAGCGTTTGATATGGGGCGATACTGCCGGTCGACAATGACCACCATCTACCCATAGTGGACGCTTGCTACGCTGTCGAGTCATTCTTCATTCCTGTTCAGACCCTTCTTGCAGCGCACTCCCTAGCGATTTCCATCCATATGTCCTTATTGGGTTTCAGCTCCGGATAAGTCTGTACCGCAACATCGACTGTGCCCGCCAGAACGCTTGCCATCATATTGCCGAACGTTTTTTTAGCCCAGCATGGTCCTCTTCAGATGAATGCAGCAACGCCACTGGTGAGGGCAGCAGTGGCGTCGATACCTCCGTCAAGAGAAGCCTTCGCCGCGTCTCGAGACAAATCCATCAGCATTTCACCCTCTTTTCGAATGTATGAACGACACGAGACGCAGAAGCCGCGCTTTTTTTCAGAATTGTCGGTGCATTGCACGTGCAGATGAAAGAGAAAGCTTTCTAGCGGCAAGAAGGTGAAATCGGAGCGACAGTCCGCTAAGGGTCGAAAGCGGCCATTTGAATGCAAAGGGAAAAGCGGGCCGCTAGCGACTGTCTGATTCCGGCGCATGGCGTTCAGTCTCTGCGGGGGGGGGGGCGGGCCAATGCCCGCGCTGCAGATTTGGCTGATCTGGCCAGGGTTCAACCTTGGGGGGGCGGCATGTAGGGCAGCAGTCGCTCGGTTTCTTTCTTCACCACCGCGTAGCATTCGCAACTCAGCATTTCCAGCCGTGCCCGGTCCAGCACCCTGATCTGCCCGCGGTTGTACTCGATCACCCCCAGGCGCTGC